>Ga0123352_10019901_pt1 | contig 10694 bp, 5 predicted proteins | sample TergutLab28metaG_FD_89700 | JGI IMG/M metagenome (GOLD analysis project Ga0123352, IMG submission 89700) | Labiotermes labralis P1 segment gut microbial communities from Petit-Saut dam, French Guiana - Lab288 P1 | ecosystem: Host-associated > Arthropoda: Insects > Digestive system > Gut ... | reverse complement strand
TATCATCAGGAGCTTGCGACTTTTCTATTGTATCACCACATTGGTCGTGTGTTCTTGTTTCGATGTGTGTTGGAGTTTCGGTGTGGCTGGGTTGGGGTGGTATCCATGTGGCAGGCTAATTCTTCAATTATCACAATGATGCACGGTCCAATATACATAAGATTTCCTATTTTATATTCATGGGTCCGTGCATCGTAAATCTAATTTAATAATTATCCAACGAGATGCGACTGTATTCAGTTTATCATATTTCTGTAGGCAGCTCTACATGTTTCGGGTGTTGACACCCATCATCAGTAGCTGGTACAACTGTAATTACAGCTTCTGGCACTGGTCAACCGGGTCTACTGCCATCCGCTCTCGTTGTTGAGTTCCAACTCAACAACGAGAGCGGACGGTAGTAGACCCGGTTGACCAGTGCCAGAAGCTGTAATTACAGTTGTACCAGCTACTGATGATGGGTGTCAACACCCGAAACATGTAGAGCTGCCTACAGAAATGTAATAAACTGAATACAGTCGCATCTTGTTGGACAATTATTCAATTTAACTCCCCATTTGTTGAGGTGTAAGGGGCAGTGGGCGAACACTTTACAGTAACGCGTCGATATGAGCTGGACTTTGGACCCGCTCAGGGGGGAAATCTCTGTCGTGTCCACCTCGACATTGAACCAACGAGGGTCAACGAACATTTCATCCTATGTACCGCTCACCACATCAAGCCCATCACTATCATCACCACGTGCTGTTTATTACTAGCATTTGTAACTATAGATATTTGACATTATGAACATCAGTCTGGTTTGTGCTGGGTTTAAAATATCTCATTACGTTTTCACGTCCTCACGTTAAATTGTGACTGTCAGGTCACCAGGAATGTGGGCTAATTAAGCTTCACAATGAATTTGTGCGGCTGACGAAATTGATATGTCATCGGCAGGAATATGAGAGAGTATCACAATGCTGTATTTTGGGGTCAGCAATAGTCCATATCAACATTACAATCCAGCGTGACTTACCCCGTGTTTAGTCGTCAGTTTTCAGAACACAGAGATTACAGTACCCATATTACATTACAAAGGAAAGAGATAATTATTTACAATAAACGTAGTTTTTAATCATTTACAATAAACGCGGAATTTAATCATATACAATTAACGTGACATTTAATAATTTAAATGTGGGCCCCGTAGCTCAGTCGGTATAGCGACTGACTACGGGCTGGACGATCCGGTATCGAATCCCGGTGGGGACGAGATTTTCCACCCTTCCAGACCGATCCTAGGGCCCACCCAGCCTCCTGTAAAATTGGTACCGGGTCTATCCCGGGGGCAAAGTGCGGCCAGGGCGTGCTGCTGACCACTCATCCCCTTCTAGTGCCGCGGTCATGGAAGAGTAGAGCTATAGCTGTACCCACCCTCTGGGCCACACCGGGCCTGTAACGGGATCACTTTACCTTTTTACCTTTTTTAATCATTTAAATAAACGCGATATTTAATCATTTAAAATAAACGATTGCCTACGTAACTTTGCGCTGCTGATGTCAGCACTAATGTCTCACATTCCACAGGTCCCATGCTCGAATCTCATTCCGGATACCCGCACTAATTAATCATTAATTAGAAAACTTACAGGGTTTGAATAGTCGTAATAATTATAATAATAATAATAAAGGAATATTATTAAACAAGAAACCGAGAAGATTCTAAAATATAAAGACCTTACAATAGAAATACGGCGCATGTGGAATGTAAAAACAAAGGTGATACCAGTTATAATAGGGGCGACTGGGACTATTTCCAAGTCATTCAGAAAATACGTGAGCAACATAGCAGGAAAACATGAAGTCAAGGAACTAGAGAAAACAGCCATATTGGGCACTGCACACGTACTTCGGAAAGTTCTAATGTAAAAGTACAATAAATTCAACACTGAAACTAACGATATAAGCACCATGAATAGTAACAACAGAATAGCTGCTACACTGTATTCCCTAGGGACACGGTTTGTCTCAGGAATATAAGTATAAATACCCTGCATAAAGGAGATGATGATGATGATGATGATAATAATAATAATAATAATAATAATAATCTCGTAATTTTGACGATATCACAGCCATGTTTTTCTTCAGCCCCTCCATTAAAATTCTGAGGCATGTTACAATACCGCACGGCTCTCTAATTAAACACATTTCCTACTGTACCACTCTCTCAAGGCACCACGCAGTTCAATGCAAGCCGCTTTAACGTAGCCGGCAAGGCCTGTTGAATTGGCTAGCGGTTGGACGTAAGAGGAAGAGTGGTTCGATTCCTGACCGGAAGATGAGATTTAATTCCTCTCCACCGCCGTCCAGACTGGCTGTTGGACTCACCCCTAGTCATATTCAGTGGGTGACTCCTTTCCTGGGAGTAAAACGTCCGAGGAGTGAAGCTGGCCGCTCACCCAAACCTTCCGCTGTGAGGTTAAAAATGAGTTTATATATATATATATATATATATATAACACTGCAGTCAAACACAACTCAATGATTTTATTAAGGTGTATTTCTTACATTGTTTCGTTCAACGACATGTTTCGGCTGTAGTTATCAGCCATCTTTCATCACCTGGAAGTTAAGAATGAGTGGAGGCTTACCTCCGTCTCTCATATGCCCTGAAAGCGTAGTGAGGGACACCTTACCGGCATTTCGATACGTTATCTACATAGTGCATGAAGTATCGTTAAATGACGTAAGAAATAAAGAATAATATGTACCTTTAAAAGTTTTTAACAAAATACGTGAACAAATGGTCTTCCCGCAAGATTCGATAAAAAGATTGGGACAGTACTCGGTCAGTTACGTAACAGAACAGTAACTCCGGTACTGCACTCCGTGCAATCACAATATCATGCTTCTTATGTTTGTACGCTTACTTCCCTCCCTCATTGTGAGCAACCAATTTTCACACCCATACAAAACAACAGGCAGAATTATAGTTCTGCGTATCTTAATCTTTGTATTTTTACATAGCAAACCGGAAAACAAAATATCCTGCACCGAGTGATAGCAAGAATTGCCTCACTGTTTGTTAGTTCACTACTGGCGAAATATGCTCCGTACTTTGATATCGTGTCTACATGAAACCTTAAAAAAAATTGTCATCAGACAAACGGAGAGGCAAGATAATAAATAAGGCGGTCAGTCCAATGATTCTGATATTATCCAGATAATAAGCCATAACGCCGTAGCCTGTTTCCTGCAAAATGGAATTAATTCAGTTAAAATACCCCAAATATTGGGTCTAAAGTAAATCCTTCTGCTGGGAGCGACACTTCTTCACATAGACGGACGGACAAGTGTGACATGGCTGTCGCTTTCCGCAATATAAATAATAAAATAATAACAATATACAGGTAAATTAAGGAACGGGCCTCTATTCACCATTTGTTTTGTTGTAATATCGCCTAATAAAAAAGTGATCCCGTTACAGGCCCGGTGTGGCCCAGAGGGTGGGTAGAGGTATAGCTCCACTCTTCCATGACAGCGGCACTAGAAGGTGGTGAGTGGTCAGCAGCACGCCCCCACCGCACTTTACCCGCGGAAAAGACCCGGTACCCATTTTACTGGAGGCTGCGTGGGTCCCAGGGCCGGTCTGGACGGGCGGAAAATCTCGTCCCCACCAGGATTCGATCCCGGAACGTCCAGCCCGTAGTCAGTCGCTATACAAACTGAGCTACCCGGTCCACAGTATTGCCTGATGGTGGCCGAAATTTGCTGCCGAAACATGTCGTATATGTGAAGAGTAAATGAATTTCTGAGCATTTATGGTGTTGTGATGGTCGGGTAACTACAGAAGACGTTAATTAAACGAATACAAGATGACGATACCCAAATTCAAATTACATCTCTGCATGTACCGTGAAACAGTATGGCACTCTGAGAATAAAGAACCCCTTTGTGAAGTTAGTATATTACGTCACGGAGTGCATCATTTGTGTTCTTGTTACTATTATTAGTAACTTTCGTTGACTTTATTTCGTCATATTATTCACTATTTCAACATGGTGACTAACTTACAGCTCCTTCTTCACTATCCCTTGAGGCCAGAACAGGTGCCAAATCCAGAAAGACTCATCATACTGCAGACGATCTGAATAACATCCTGGGCGAAATGTCATAATCACTTGTTTATCAAATGGACTTTAGCTTCCTGACAAATGGCCTTGCACCGACTCTTTTTTTCGGTCCGTAAAAGTGCCCTTATTTCGTTCAACTGAATAATAAAATTCTTTTAGTGAAAAGACCTCGTATGAAGACTTATTCGTCATATGTGTTTATAACAGACGGTTGTAGAGGTCACACGGGGTCCCCTGCTGCTGTCCGTCAACGTCCGAACACGTCATCAGTCGCGCTGCATGAATGTGTCTCGGGTCACTTCGTTCAAGTCGCGTTGGACATTCTTCATATGAGACAGTAAACTCCGTTATGGTACATCTTAGGGTTACAAAATGCTAGGAGCTGTGGGCTTCGATACTGAGAGGATGTAAATGCGTAATAAGATGACAAACTAAGGTGGTGACTGTACACAGCACGGCCTGGATTATCTTGCAACGAATATGGCAGTCCGTTTGTTTTGTAACGCGGTAGCGCATTTGGTTTAGGCACTGCGCTACAAATCGGAAGGTCGCGGGTTCGACTCCGGATGGTATCATTTTAATTTTTTCATTGAAATAATCCTTCCAGCCGCGCTGTGGCGTGGGGTTCACTTGGCCTCTAACAGAAATGAATACCAGGAATATTTCCTGGAGGGTGAAGACGGCCGGTACTAAGAACCTTACCACATAAGATACCACACCTGCAATCACAGTTTCCTCCCAACCCTACACCTAACTAACTGACAGTATCCACACCCATCTACCTACAAATCCATTCACGCAATAGACATCCCACCAAACTTAGCTTAACAAACGCACGCAAATGATAATGATGATGAAATCTCAACACCGACACGCGGTTTATGCTTATTATATACAACTGTTATAGCAAGAAAGTTGTCAAAACCTGATGACGATCGCTATAGGCCGAAACATATAAATTTCTATTGTTAACAAACACCATCATTTAGCCATATATTCATAGTTGTGTTTTTGACTGAATTTACCTCACCTTATACATTACCACCATCATGATCTTCAAATTTCTGGAACCCTCTGGGCCTGTCCAGGCCTGTATAGGCACTGCTTTACCTTACTTGTATTGTAATTGGCCGGTGTGATAGCAAGATGTTGTGAAATAGCGGCAATAAAAATATAAACTTCAACGTGCACAACAAGAATGAAGGCTATTTTAGTAAAATAAAACACGTTTTGGGGGGGGAGGAAGAATAGACCTCATTAATTTATGCACGAAAGCTGCCAACCGCAGTGAAGAACTGGGTTTGATCTGAGAGCGATCGGCGCAGTGCCAGGAGAGAAGAGGAAGCCGAATCGCCGGCCGAGTGGTCTCATCCCGATTCGTCGGAAACCGTCAAGACAGGTCGAGACAAATGTATTAAAATGGGAGATCACGAAATGTCAAATTCCTGAAAATCCCGATGAACAAATGTCGAGACTTTTATTGTTCAGAATTCTGAGATTGACGTGAAGGAATTTGGCATGCGAAGGGAAGTAAGAAGTGCTTACAAAATTATAATCATGAATGAAACCCAAATAGAAGAGACAAATTACGGAACCTAACAGTAGATGGGTAGATAATATTCACCTGACTCTTACGGAGGAAGAAGATAGATTGGATTCGTCCGGCTTCGGATATAGATAAGGGAAGGGTTGTCGTAAAGATTTTACTGAAGGTTCTGGTGGCTCTTACTTAAATTTAAACATTCGATCCACTAAATACCGGGGTGCTGATAAGTCCTTAGCCCGACCAGGAAGGAAACAAGCCCGGAAGCATGTCAGGGACGTGCGCGATTTCAACAACATCGAGACACGAACTGTCATCAAGTTGATTTTCCTGCAAGGCAAGGCGCCGAAGGAAATTCACGCCATTCTGACAGAAACATTAGCTTATTTCCTTCCTGGCCGGGCTAAGGACTTATCAGCACACCCGTAGAACAGCATGATTCTTATACGACGACTTCCTACTGAGCTCGATTAAATTTTATTTAAGCGTTAACGCACATTGTGTGGTTAGTTAACACTGTGCAAGTCGGTATAACGATTAACGTCATCCGAACACTCTCTCCATAGAACCCCCAACTACGAAATTTCATTAGAATCTACCGAATAGTTCCATACGTCAAAACACGCAAAGATATGCGACCACCGTAACCTCAGTTGATTCTCTACACCAGACTTCAGGTTATCGTAGCGATGTTAGTTATGACGCAGGTTGTCAGGTATGTACCGCAGTGCCACTGGGGCGATATTTGCTGACGTTTCGAAAGAACATACAGGTACGCGCCACATAACGACGTTTCGGCCAACGACCGACCGCATATACGACGGTGGTCCCATAATATTATAATACCATTGTGTTACAATTGCCTGCAGTTTTCAGTACAGTAACATTTTTTTTTATGTTTTCCATCCTGAAGTGTTATAAAACACAAACACAACACGTCAGTCGATAACACAACACTTTATTTATATACGAAAATAGTATATTTTGTCAGGGCGACATGTTTCGACCTTATAAGGTCGTCCTCAGGCCCTCCAAGAAGACAGATCCAAGAGTTGTTTGTGTTTCATTGCAGTGTGGGATCCCAAATGCTTACAAGTTTTTGTTAGGAAAGTGTAAAATACAAATACAAAAACTTATAGGCATTTTGGATCCCACAATGCAATGAAACACAAACAACTCTTGGATCTGTCTTCTTGGAGGGCCTGAGGATGACCTTATAAGGTCGAAACATGTCGCCCTGATAAAATATATTTGTATATATATAAAGTGTTGTGTTATCGACTGACATGTATTTATACAGTAACATGCTGTACAGGTTTTTAGCCTAGGAGCATTAGACTATACCATATAGTCTAGGTGTATAGCAGGCTATGCTATTTAGGTTTGTGTAAGTAGGCTCTATGACGTTCGCACAAAGATGAAATAGTTTAACGACGCATTTCTCAGAACGTATCCCAGTCGTTAAGCAACGCCTATCTGTATAGTCTTCATTTTCGAGGAAAGTGGCGTCCAATTAACCGGGGCCCCGTGGACACCTCTAGCCTTGAACATGGAAATAGACGGTGATGAAGTTGCAGCACATTATGAATCACGCACTGCATGGAAATGGGTGTGGACATTTTTGAATCCATTACATTATCACATTGTTTCCCTGTGACTGGCCTTCAAGAATATTCCCGACTGTGGCCGGTCTTCCTTTGCTTTCAAAATGCGGCATAGTTTTCTATTCATTCATAATCCACACAGGCTCACTGAGATTCCGAGTTCGAATCACCTTCCGGGCGTGGGTTATATCTACGATTAATTTATCCATAAAATAGGCAGTCTATGGCTTTGTATGTGTCATTCAACTACAGAGAACATATGTTACTTTCATTGTTTCACATATGGCGTTAATCGTCAAAACGGGTTCGACATGTACATACTTTCACCTGTATTAGACTCTCAGTGTGTCTGACGGTGTACGTGGGGATCTGTCGCTGTGCAAAATAGAAAGGCATAGAAAAGACAAGTATTAAATAAGAAGGACCTTCAAGTGGAAATAACCTGCCGCCATGCTGGAATACAACGTCCAAGTTCACCTTCGATCTACCTGTTAACTTCTAATATTCAAATAACAAGACGCATGTGGTTGTGCAAGTTATATTAGATTTTTACATTCTCAAGGAGACTGAGATTCGTAAATTTTTGACGGGTGATCAGTGAGGCCAATTGGAATATAAAACAATGGTTTCAAATACGTTATGTGTGTGTGTGTGTGTGTGTGTGTGTGTGCCGGGTAGCTCAGTCGGTATAGCGACTGACTACGGGCTGGACGGTCCGGGATCGAATCCCGGTGGGCACAAGATTTTCCGCCCTTCCAGACTGGGCCTGGGGCCGACCAAGCCTTCTGCAAAATGGGTACCGGGTCTTTCCCGGGAGTAAAGTGCGGCCGGGGCGTGCTGCTGACCACTCACCCTCCACCTTCTAGTGCTGCGGTCATGGAAGACTATAGCTATACCTCTACTCACCCTCTGGGCCACACCGGCCCGTAACGGGATCACTTTACCTTTATATATATTACCAGAGAATTATGTCATCATCAGCGAGTGACGATAGAGATATTCAAGGTGTCCGAATTACTGCGACATATTGCCCAAAGAGACGTTAATAATATATCTTTGTACTTCATCTGACAAATATCGCTTTTCGTTTCCGCCGGTACTAAATTACTTACTTACATTCTCACTCACTCCATGGAGCAAAGTCCTTGAGAAGCTAACCGGTTCTCAGTCAAGTAATTGCCCACATCTTCTGGAACCCGAAGGTTCATTACCGTATTCACAAGTGCCAGTCACGTTTCCATATCCTGAACCAGCTCCATCCAGTCCACACACCCACATCCCACTTCCTGAAGATCCATCTTAATATTATCCTCAATTCTAAGCCTGGGTCTTCCAAGTGGTTCTGTCCCTCAGGTTTCCCCACCAAAGCCCTCTATTCGCATTTCCTCTCCCCCATACATGCTACATGTCCCGTCCATCTCCTTCTCGATTTGATCACCTGAACAATATTGGGTGAGCAGTACAGATCATTAAGCTCCTCATTTTGTAGTTTTCTCCACTCCCTGTTACGTCGTCCCTCTTAGGCCCAAATATTCTCAACGCACTATCTTCCAGCCAGTACACTGTTGGAATCCGTGCGTTTTAATTCATTCGACTATAGTTAATATCGGGTTTTTGGTTCATCTTATTTAAAGAAGGTGCTGGAAAATGTTCCAACGGATCGGACGTAAAGGTCACGTAAAACAAACCTGATGTGTAATTTCACTTGGAAGTCTACTGATGAAACTGAACACACTGCGTTGTGAATGCTTCATTTAAGCTCGTCCGCAGGGCGAACAGTATTGCTGTACGCATTACAACTTCACTTTTATCTTCCGGTCTTTAAATCCTATTGTAGCTGCTGAGGGCCGGAGTTGCTTTCATTTTAAATTTCCGTCCCTGCACGTGAGTGGTACAACGTTTATCATTGCGTCCATAAATCTACATTCAACATGACATGATCTACCCGTTTGGCCAATAACGTTTAAGACATCTAATACTGAAAATCGCACAGATTCGGATCTGGCAAAGGAGGTGGCTAAAATCTTCTGTTAATTATTCTATGAATAGACATTCTCTAAACGAAGCATATAATTTCATACTGTTCATTCCGAGCTTTGCAAAAAGATTTACATATCGTTTCAGTACCAACAGATACACAGTTTTACTTTTATATATTTCACTCCTATTAACTCTTACATGTTTCGGCCTAACTGCCATCATCAGGGAACTAACACCTATGTTACTAAATCTTACAGCAATAAAATACACTTACAATGCTTACGCATATCACATGTACAGATTATAAGAAAAACTGATCCCGTTACAGGGCCCGGTGTGGCCCAGAGGGTGGGTACGGGTATAGCTCTACTCTTCCATGACCGCGGCACTAGAAGGGGGTGAGTGGTCAGTAGCACGCCCCGGCCGCACTTTACCCCCAGGAAGGACCCGGTACCCATTTTACAGAAGGCTGGGTGGACCCCAGGGCCGGTCTCGACGGGTGGAAAATTTCGTCCCCACCGGGATTTGACCCCGGAACTTCCAGCCCGTAGTCAGTAGCTATACCGACTGAGCTACCGGACCCACATGTACAGATTATAGTAAGTTAAAATTTACGGTGTTTAAAATGTCACGAAATGTTGATTATAATTTATTATAAAATGTATTAGGAATACAAGTGGCCTTACAACTTAAGTATAACGTCTAACTTTACAGGACAGGGTCTAATTCCGGTAACAACGCAATAGATGTTTCTAGAACAAGAAACCAACAGACAATAAGACAACTGCCAAAGATAAAAGAATATACCATTATCTTATTCTGCGACAGAAGACTGTGCAGGTGTAGATCAGCGATAGGCAAAATTCTGCCCGCGAAAAAAAAAAATTATGAAACTCGACGAATAATTATTTTACCCACATTCATGCAGGAACCCAAAAATTAAATTCTGTGATGCTACATCTCTTGACCTGCATAAACTGTACCTCGAGATACGTCCCACGATCTGTTGCCGTGACCGATGAAAGACACAACTTTGTCGTAATTGTTACTTACTGCTGGTGCCCTTCGACCCGGGCAGGCCAGGCACGCTTATTTACGTAATTACCATGTAAACGTCGCTACCCGTGCAGGCAACGCATTTCCATGTACGTAGTTACCGTGGAAACCTGAAATATATGTATATGTGTTTTATTTTCGTGGTGGTGCCCTAGTTAGCGTGGAAACGCGAATAATAATCTATTATATTATACTGTAGTATTAGAGCCCGTCTATATATATATATATATATATACAGGGTGTCCCAGAAGGAAAGGACCTAACTTCGGAAGAGTGTTCCTTAGGTCAAACTATACCGATATAACCCAAAACACCTATATCCAAAGTTCAATGGTTACGGAAATATTGGCCAGAGAAAAGTGTGGATGTCTTTTGTGTCTGCGTACTGTACTC
>Ga0123352_10019899_pt1 | contig 10695 bp, 5 predicted proteins | sample TergutLab28metaG_FD_89700 | JGI IMG/M metagenome (GOLD analysis project Ga0123352, IMG submission 89700) | Labiotermes labralis P1 segment gut microbial communities from Petit-Saut dam, French Guiana - Lab288 P1 | ecosystem: Host-associated > Arthropoda: Insects > Digestive system > Gut ... | reverse complement strand
GGTTGAACACCCCAACACCGCCCTCGGTACGCCACTGTACTGAAACTTTTCTTGAAGTGAAATATCTCTGATTTATTCGCAACAGTGCAGATTATTTAATTGTTTCATCACCTTCGGTTCATAATTTATAAATGTTTATAGGCAACCACACGCAACTATTTAAAGGGCTGTCTAATATAAACACTGTACTGGGGGCATGAAGACTAAATTAAATGCCATACGATAAAGGTTAAAGGCTTTGTTTCTTGTTATCTGGCCAGCCACACTGTCATTAATACATTTATTTTTCCATCCTGCATGTTTGACCCATGTGTGCCATGAATTTTCAGTCTTTCATTTTTTAGTAATTTAAGACTGTAAGTTTATTGTTGTTGACTCCAAGCAATCTTTTCATACCCTTCCAATCCCATTTTAATCTATGTTATTACCTGAAGGGATTCAGCATGATATCTTGTTGATAAACAGTAACACACTCAACACAGTGTGTAGACTCTCATTTTGCTTACAGATGGAGACAGCCAGTCTTTGTATCACCCAAACAGAATATCACATGACGGTGGTCTCCTTAGGAAATTTTGTGAGACATCATGGGGATTAATAAGTACTTGAACTGGACTGAAGTGGATCCTGCATGTTCTTCAGTTTGTATAATGTTTTGCAGTAATCAGATGTAGTATAAACATTTATGTCATAAATAAATTTATTTGTGAATCATACCAAAATTTCATATAAAAAATATGTTACATGATACTGTATGAACATACTAAGAATTTTACAGATGTATGTTGATTGAAAAATGCATTATAATATTATAACTAAATTATGGAATTTAACGCCACACTTACACCTGGAGTTGTGCCACTGTAGTGTAACATCACTCTGAGCTCAGTAATTAGTTTTACTTCCATTCCTGCAGAATTGAACCTCGCAGTTTGTAGCAACTGCCAGTCAGCCAAAGTCAACACCTGTGTCTAGGAGTTCACGCATAGCAACAACTGCTTTGCGGGGTAGGAGGCTTAAACAAGATAAATGAGTTTCTTTTAATTCTGGGCCCAGACATTCTTGATATATCAGTATGCATGATTCTCCCAAAGCATGAAATGGGATACAATTTTTCTTAAGTTATTTGATGACACTCTCAATAGTAGAGTGTGTACAGTGTCAAATACATTAGGAAGATGATTGTTAATGGTTAGTAGAATTCGGAGAGAGTGAGTCTAGACATGAAAGTCTGTCGAAATAGTAGCCTATAACCTGACTTATTTGAACCAGATACATCCAACGTATAAGTAATAGTGTTGATGTAACAATTATTATGTCAATAACACAACATATAATATTTGGCAACTTAACAAAAGTTAAAATCTTGGTAAAATGTTTCAGCTACAAAGAGCCATCATCAGGTCAAACTAGAACAAAGTTTTGGTACATTCAATGATTGTGCACTCTATGGGATCCCATGTCATTTACAGTATTAATTATGTTGTAGGTCATATGTAGATTAAAGACAGTAGTAAGAATAAAATCTAAAAAATGCCAAAATATTGAATGTCTATGAATGTTGGTGTTGTAGGATATAAAAGACAGATATCTTAGAATAGCTGATCGACAAATGTCCTATGAGGTAGATAACATGGTGGTAATATACCATCACAAGTACATTACCACCATGTTATCTACCTCATAGGACATTTGTTGATAAGCTATTCTAAGATATCCGTCTTTCATATCCTACAACGCTGACATTCATAGGCATTCAATATTTTGGCATTTTTTAGATTTTATTCTTACTTCTGTCTTTAATCTACATATGACCTACAACATAATTAATACTGTAAACGACATGGGATCCCATAGAGTGCACAATCATTGAATGTACCAAAACTTTGTTCTAGTTTGGCCTGATGATGGTTCTTTGTAGCTGAAACATTTTGCCAAGATTTTAAGTTGCCAAATATTATATGTTGTGTTATTGACATAATAATTGTTACACTTTGCAACACAATGGGATGGCTCACATTAAATAGTGTTACTGTTACCAAAATTTCTTGCTATAGAATGCACTGACATACAAGTATGGAATCATTATCATAATGCTTGGCAGAGTCATGCATTTGTGACTTTCTGCTCTCAGTGTTGTATGTAAAGATTCACTTCATATCTCACAGAGAACACAGTGTGCTTCCATTGGAAAGACCAGTTAGTTTATTCTATTTTGGGATATGATCTGTGCTTCTTATAAGAATCCCACGAAGCATGTAGATACACTATAGGGCAAAATGCGAAGTGCAGAATCTTTAGTGTTAAACCCCGCAGTGCATACAGTAACCACTAGGCTTTAAAAGATCTGTTGTTAGCATAATATGTAAAAAAAAAGAAAGTTTATGTTACCTTACTACTCTCCCAACATATAGCAGATAGCAAGGAATGCTGACTTCCATATAGTCTTGTCGCATTGCACGGATTATCTGCCTGGCTGCTGCTGCTGGTTCAATTGTACCAAAGTAACTTGGAATCCTAGAGTGAAAAGTTATTTGTATTAATATCCTTCTCAGTGAACAGAGTATGAAATTAATTCCATGAGTCCAATGGTCAAAGCAATCATCATAGGAATGAAACTAAAGTGGGTGTAGTTAAATGCGCTACATATTACAAATTCATTATTTGTTGTTTATAAATATTTCAATAAATACTATTATGTCATGGCATAAATGTAGAAATTTTGCTGTTAATATTCACCTTAGTTGTATATTGGTAGACATTTCTTTGTCTACAATGAATGGATAAATATGAACCAGTGTGAGTTTCACATCTGCACTTGGCTTGTAATTTCTCAGTTCCTCAATAAGGGATTCAGCGAGACCTTGGACTGCAAATTGAGCTGTAGAGAGAGGTACCAGATTCTTGATCCCAGTGAGACCTGCAACTGAAGTCAGCATCACTATATGTCCATGCTTTCTTCTCTGCATGCTGGGCAAGAAAGCCTCCAGTATCTGTAAATGTAAAGGAGCAATATACAGTACTTCAAAAGAGGTTGTGAATAAAAAAAAAAAATGGTCATAGGAATTTATTCTGCAGTCCATACCATCAGTTTATGGACTCAACTATCACAGCCCCCAAGAAAATTATGTATTGGGTATTTACAGTTGTATGTAATATGTACAGTCTTAAAATCCACTGTGAGGTGTAATACAATACCAGCCTTTAAAATGCCTGAGTATGATTTGACAAGGCCTTGAACTCACCCAGAAGTTACATATGATATTAGTCTTTAAAGTGAACTTTTAAACTTGCCCAGTTATTTGACAAGGTACAGCACTGTAAATTCAGTCAAAAGTGCAAGAAGACACCTGTCTGAAATGCTGCCAGAAGTTTGACAAATCAAATTTTTACTCTCGTTCAGAAATAAAAGGCATCATTCTTAATAGTTTCCCCAGAAGAGTAAAAAAAATACGTCCATCTCATCCAGAAGTGTGATATGACATGGCATTAGTCTTTACCTGCAGATGTGTGGCAAAACTCCCATCATTAAATTCATGTGGAAGTGTGATAAAGACTCTAGTTTTAACTTGGTCCAAAGTACAACATGACATCTTCCAATTAATATACAAGGGCCAAAAACTGTCCTGTTTGCCATTGATACAGATATCCAAGTGAAGGCACTCTAAATAAAAAAATAAACAGAGTTATGCAGCATTTACTAATTTGGTTTCATATAAATGTCTTAGTGATAAAGACCAAGAAAACTAAAAGAATATTTTTTCTTTTCTTTTTTAGTTTTTCCCCCACATTCGTACTGTGCATCTTGATATTATCAAAGTTTTATTTATTCACCAACTGATGCACTAGTGAGTTGTCTTAAAAAACAGTATTAAAATTTACATTAAATCAGCTCCAATATTTTTCAGTGTTATAGTTACACCATCATCAGGGAGTGTATTAATTTGTGTTTACTAAAGTTACAGTTGTTAAAAAGTCACTATTTTAACTGTAACTTTAGTAAGCAACAGTTTAGTAAGTCATCATCATCATCATCATCATCTTCCTCCATGGATTAGGTCCTTTGACCTGTTCCGGCATCAACGCATTGCAATCGTTTCCTGGGGCATCCACGATCTCTTCTTCCTCGAGGTTTGTATTTGAGGGTGTGTTTCGGGAGTCTGGTGTTGTCCATTCTTTCAAGGTGGTTGATCCAATTTTGTTTGTATTTGAGTCTCATGTCTTGTATTCCAGAGATCTCTAGTTCTTTTCTTATTACTTCGCTTCTTATTTTATCCAGCCTTGTGAATCCCATAACACTTCTTAGGAAGCGCATTTTTGCAGCTTCTAGGTGAGTCATGTCTCTCTTCATGGTTACCCATGGTTTAGTAAGTAACAGTTAAAATAATCACTATTTTAACTGTAACTTTGGTAAGCACGAATTAATGTGCTCCCTAATGATGGTGTAACTGTAACACCGAAACATGTTGGAGCTGTTTTAATGTAAATTTTAATGTAAATTTTAATACTGTTTTTTAAGACAACTCACTGGTGCATCAGTTGGTGAATAAATAAAAAAACCTTGATAAAAGAATGTCATTTCACATCTGGTAAAACAGAAGCTGTTTAAAACCTCAAATCATATTTAATGATACAGATATGAAGTACAAATATGAAACAAACTTTTGGGTTTACATGTGGCTGAAGTTATGAAATGGGATGTTCAAATAAAAAATGTAAACTCTAAACTGGTTAGAAGTTATTATTTAATGCAATCCCTTGAAGGTATAAGAAGTGTAAATATTTTAAGAAGTCTGTATTTTGTAAACTTTCATTTGCATATAAGGTATGGGATACTTTTTTGGGGGGAGGTGATGGGGAAATTAAAAAGAAAAAAAAATCACAAAAGAAAATTATCAGATTAATCAGCGATGTAGAAAGAGATACTTCCTGCAGGGTGTTGTTTAAGACATAAAATATATTCCCATTATCATGTATATATATATATATATATATATATATATATAAAATGGAGATTGTATACTACATGAAAGTGAATGTGGTGACTTAGAGCAGAACTCAATTGGGCATGATTATGATACATGTCATAGATCAGATTTTCATTCCCAGTTTTGTAGAGCTGATAGTAAAAAAATTGTAAATATGGGGACAGAACTGTATAATAATTTGCCAATTATTTAAAACATCTAGAGAACATAAAACTTTTTAGAAATAAATTAATTTTTTTTTAACAGAAGTTCGATCCCATAGTAGAATGTTTGTTGTGTAATCATTTATCATGGAAAATGTCACTGTATGTGATGAGGACTTAATTTAAAGAATGGGAATCTATGTAAATCTGTAGAACTGTCAACATGTTACAGCTTGGTGTAGAATATGCTGGTGACAAGTATGATTATTCATTATGAATAGTTGTATATGTAGATATTATTGATGTGTCCTTCCTGTACAATTTTTGTCAATAAGGATTTATAAAAATCTAATCTTATCTAATCTAGTCTTTGAACTCCCTTGGATGTGTAAGTCTTAAACTGACCCAGAAATGTGACATGACGCCAACACTCAAGGTCTTGCGGACGTCAGCAGCAGGACTGTCAGTAAGTACACGTGGGCTTGGTAGGTTGCAGCAGTTTATGACCACAGTTACACTTCCTACTTCTTTAATTATTCTGTCCGCTACTTTAATCACCTGCAACAAAATTTAGCAACACTTAAATCTTAATTTTGTTTGACTGTGGAACCATATCTCTTACTCTTGAATGTTGAATGTGAGGCTGATTGAAATAATGAATAAAAACACTGGTGTGTAGTTGAATATACCGGGGTGCTGATAAGTCCTTAGCCCGACCAGAAAGGAAAAAAGCTCAGAAGCATGTCAGGGATGCGCGCGATTTCAACAACATTGAGACGCGAGCTGTCAAGTTCTTTTTTCCTGCAAGGCAAGGTGCCGAAGGAAATTCACGCCATTCTGACAGAAACATTAGCTTGTTTCCTGCCTGGTCGGGCTAAGGACTTATCAGCACCCCTGTATTATGCCTGAACTAAGTCCTTAATTTTGTGCAATTATGGCACTCAGCTTCTGGTCAATTCTGAGATACATCATTGACACTAGGCAACATGCAAATATTCACCAACTTTCCATGAATTTGACTCAATACCAGAAAGGAGTGTACTATTTAGGTGTTAAGGTGTTTGATATGCTTCCTTCTTATTTTAAAATAAAGACTGATAATCCCAAGAAATTTAAATTGGTTTTACAGAAATTCTTGTATGAAAATTCCTTCTATTCTTTGGATGAATATTTTGAACTTCAAAAAAGTTAAATTTATTTATATATGTTCTAAATTGGTACTTGAAAGTTTGGCACATAAAGTAGATATACATATACTTATTTACTTACTTACTTACTCCATGGTGCAGAGTCCTTCTTGAGAAGCTAACTGGTTTGGAGCTAGTCAAGAAATTCCCCGCATTTCACGGAACCCGAAGGTCCATTACCGCACTTACAAGCATCTGCCACCTGTCTCTATCCTGGGTCAGCCCAATCCAGTCCATACATCCACATCCTACACCTCCTGGAGATCCATCCTAATATTATCCACCCATCTACGCCTAGGTCTCCCCAGTCGTCTCTCTCCCTCCGGTTTCCCCAGCAAGACCCTATACACCCCCTCTCCTCACCCATATGCGCCACATGCCCAGCCCATCTCATTCTTCTCGATTAGTAGATATACATATATATTTCTTTTTCCTTTAACTACTAAAATGTATTTTAGATCTGTTTGTGTATGTAATGTAACTGCAAGAATGTACCAATCTTTATCTGATATGCAGTGATGTGGTGAATTATTTTTTGTCCAGTAAGTACAGTAGCTTTTTAATTGGTGTTGTAATTTTATTATTGGTTATATTACAATAATTTATATTGTTAAATCCTCAAACATCATACTAGGCCTAGTAACTAAAATTGCTGTACTCTTTTATACCGCCTTCACTTTTTCAGCAAATATAACTATTTCCATATCCATGTGGATTTTGTAATCCTGTATGGATCCATGGAATGAAAATAAATGATATGATGACTCACGAAAGTGCACAATATGAAGTGGGATAATTTTGCTTGCTTTCATTCCATCTTTCCATCATGTCACATTGAATCACCTTTTAGGAAAATTCAACAACCATTGAGATGTTAGTGTACATCCAAAGGAAAATCATTGTAAAAAATGGCTTGCACTCAAGGGAAAGTCTTTTAGGGAATTTCTAAAATGGGATGCCTTCTTAAACTGAGTCCACAATTTGGAAAATTGTATTGTATTTCTGTGGCAGACTATGAAAATATTACAGTTCAGACCAGCAGACTAGACCGATGAATGCTGTTTCTTTTACCTGATCCCTGTTTGTTATGTCACATGTGTATGCATATGCTTTGCCAACACCATATCCTAATAAATTTGCTAACATTGCTGTTTCTTCATTAATATCACTCTGTATGTCCCAACATATCACAGTGGCTCCTAGCTTTGAGAACTGAATGGCTAATTCTCGTCCAACACCACGACCTGCCCCTGCAATCTGCAATATATAGAGAATCACACAATGTTTCAGATGTACTTATACATAGCATAAAAAATACTATTGCAGAGATGGTATATCTGTATCCATCTTTAATGTTCTACATCCATAGTAAATTTCTTAACACCCTTAGTGTCAGGCTGTATTGGTAGGTCATGCCAAAAACTGGTAACCTGTCAAACACTTTAGATGGTCCACAGACCAGTTTCTTCCAAAGTTGCCCATATGACATAAAAGGCTGAACAAACCTGCACTGAGGCATGTAGCTAGTAGGAAAGACATGCTATTCAATTATGTGATTGCTGCTAAAATCTCATGGATGAGAAGGAAGCTTAATATACTTATAATGGTGGGCCTATCACCCACTGCCATAACTTGCAAGAGTACCAGTGGCCCATAGGTTGGCCACCTGGCTCTAAGAGAAAATAAGAAAAGTGATTTACAGTAGAGGTGACTAAAGTTTGCTTCCATCTGTGATGTGACTCTGTGAATGTTTGCAGAAGGCTACTGACATTTTTGAAATTTATCTTCACAATAGAAGATTATTACAGGCATGAATAATCCTCTCCCTTCATTTGCAAGACATTAAGGGTATAGAGCATAGCATAAAGTACCTTAATATCAATCTAATGTTTGCACAGTGAGCTGTATTTTTGCAGCTGTTGGCCTGGCAACAGAATCAGTGGTACAACCACTCTCTCTGTAATGGAGGAAGTGTGAATGGCTAATTCCTGAAGGTGGAGTATATCAGTATAGTAATTCTGTCTAGTGTGTTGTCATATTCAGATTGGTTACTCTAAAGCTCAAGTTTCCAGCAGGAGTATTTACAAACAACCGCAGCAGTTAAGTAGACCAATCAGTAAGTTAATTAATTACACGCTCCATGCAGAGTGTTGTTAGTTCTCAGATGAGGGTGGGGAACTTTTACAAAAGGTAAACCAATACACTTTTGTTAAAATAAAAATTTAATCTTTACATAAACTAACAAAGAGAGATAGAAAGCAATTTAACATTTTTGAAAGGAAAGTGTATAGAAGAAATTTAGGCCCAGTAAATGAAAAAAAAAAAAAAAAAGGAGGATATTAACCAATAAAGAAATTTATGCAAGTGTTAAAAAACCTACTGTAATAGAGACAATAAGGTTAAATAGATTACGTTGGTTTGGGCATGTACAGAGAATGGAAGAAAATAGAATTCCCAAAAGAGTATTATGTATGAATTTGGGAACAACAAGATTGAGAGGTAGACCAAGAAATAGATGGCAAGATGAGGTGAGAGAGGACAGAAGATAGATGATGGAGAAGGGTGGCAGGAAAAAGTACATAACAGAGGAATGGAAGAAGCTCCTGAGAACAGCAAGGAATCGTTGCAGTCTGCACATGCCAGTGGAATGAATGAATAAACTTTTGATGGGTACTGGGGTTACGGTGGCCAGAGCATGACAATGACCATTCATGTCCATCTAGTGCCAAGACTGAGACAAAGTGAAGCTATATCTCTACCCTCCACCACCACCATCACCATCTATGCTGTCATAGCATGTACAGCATAACTTTACATACTTTTTACCAACGTAGGTTAGTCTCTTATTTCTAATAACATTTTGATTTTTCCATTTTTGGACTTATTTAAGAGAGGTAACAGCATGATTTATCACTGCACAATGCTCAGAGAAATGCCTTGTATATGTCCGAACACTGTCACATCCTCACGCACAACATCATATATATCTGGAAGGTTATGATCTATGATACAACACTTTGTAGTATGGGAGACAGATTCCCCCAAAACACTGGTAACTCTGTATCTACCAAACTAGCCTGAAGATGGCTCTGTATACGAGCCGAAACATGTAGCTAGAAATACAACTAATACTTCTAATAAACTGAGAGTTGTTTATGACTGTATAATTTTACACTACATACACCAAACCATGTACATCTTAGAAGGCCAAGATCTGAATAGTCATACCATGAACCTCCAAGTCTTACACATCTTTTAAATTTACAAATGTATGGTCTGAAAACCTGTTACTAACATACCAGAACAATTTCTCCAGCTACAGACTTCTGGCGAGGTGGGAAGAACACATGGTAAAATGCTTGTGTTGCAGCCTTTAAAACCATGAAGATAAGGCAGAATACATCGTACATCAACACCAGGAAAGAATACACTTGCAGAAGCATGACTGCTACAGACCAACCAAGTTAACTGCAAGAGAAGAACATGCTTGTATAAAACCAGCAATACAACATTGTCATCACATTCCAAATGTCGAATTGGATCTTCCAAACAAGTTCAGCAGCAGGACCTGCCTGTGTGACTCGGGTTGCTATGAGAATTATTTCCTAGGATTACATTAGTGAAAATCAATTCTCTGATTTTTAAATAATTTTCAATTAAATTTCACAAGTCACTTAACTGTTGCAGCTATAATGTCAATAAGTAATTGTGCCGTTTTCTTAGGAATGGTGTAGCAGTTCAGACACCAGAATGTATCTAATTGTAAGAAAATTTTGAAACCACTGAGAAATAGTCTATGTACTGCACTCCTAGCAGATGGTTAAAAAAACCCTAAAGAATCAACATTACCTTTGTTGTCATTCCTGACATCATTCTACTGTTAGACTACATTCCCTCCTTAAAGTACAACAGAAAAAGGGGGTGGGGGGCTAAAAAATAAGTCACCACACTGCTTCTTATGTGTCCATCCCTTTATTTCCAATTTTGGAACAAATTCCACATGACACAGCCAGCACAATATGTAGAGCCATAACTGCGTTTAGAGCAAGCTATTGAACTGCAACCCCTACTAGATTATAAAATTATGCATTATTTTATTTATAAACTATGGAAGGTAATATATTTCATACAATGTAACTTCATACTTTTTTTAAATTTGCGTCCCCAAATGTCCCGCGGCTGGGGCAAGCTCCGTCTCACTTTCCCCCTTTTGGCTCTGTCAGTACGTCGGGGTGAGGTGGGGGGGGGGGGGGAAAAAGAAAAAATTTAACCAAGTTTTGGGTAGCGTATGTTTATACTCAGGAAAACGGGTTTTTTAAAAAAAACTTTAAATATGGGGTTATTAAATTGCATCCAACGAACTGTACATAAATTTAT
>Ga0123352_10019897_pt1 | contig 10697 bp, 13 predicted proteins | sample TergutLab28metaG_FD_89700 | JGI IMG/M metagenome (GOLD analysis project Ga0123352, IMG submission 89700) | Labiotermes labralis P1 segment gut microbial communities from Petit-Saut dam, French Guiana - Lab288 P1 | ecosystem: Host-associated > Arthropoda: Insects > Digestive system > Gut ... | reverse complement strand
CCGATGCGAGAGGCCATTCTACGAGTGGACAGACATGGACTTCTCTGAACCATCTCAAGAATGTTCTCTCGTGTGTTAATCGTTCGTACCACCTCCCTTTCAGACCACACAGCAACACTGAGAAGACATCCAGTATCACGCAATGTCTGGTTAATATGAGTAAAAACACCTCTAGATGGAATCCTTCGGTCGGGAAAACGCCTTTGGTTTTCTTCAATAGCAGCATGTGCATTGCCATTGCAAAATCCATACACGAAATTCATGTCACAATATTCCACGTGGGAAAACACAAAAGGCATTATTGCAACTCCCTGCAAGCAACTAACCGTCACACAGGCACTATTAACACTGCATTCCAGTCTCAAGGACATTAACCCTGTCGTGTGTGACATCAGCTCTGCAGGTTGCAGTGTTTGGAACCGCAAGAAGCCCCCACTTTTCTCTGGCCATTATCTCCGTAACTGTTCAACTTTGGATATAGGTGTTCTGGGTTATATCGGTATACTTTAACATAAGGAACACTCTCCCAAAGTCTTGCACATTCCTCCTGGGACACCCTGTATGTGATTTAAACACTGTGTGTTTCCTGAAGTGTGCTGGTCAACAATAGACAGCCAACAGCAAAATGTTTGTTTTAAATGCTGTGGAATTGTTGTTAAATGGCAGTGTGCAGTAATAATTGTTGTTAAATGGCAGTGTGCAGTAATAATTAATGGAACATCAATTACTGAAGTGCTTACAATGCCAGAAAATATGTTCACAGCCTCCATTGTCTTGTTTTTCTGTGGCCATCATTTGCTGGTAGTGTTTGCAGTCATAACAGCAGTAGATACTGCAGTGGGAGGCAGGCTAGCCAAGTTGGTATCATGATGACTGTAAGCTTGACACTCTAGGGTTCAAATCCCATCATGGGCAAGTGATTTTACTGTTCTCCAGAACATCCAGACTAACTTCTGGGGCTCAGCGTGCCTTTTATTCAATGTGTACCAGGAGCTGTTTCTGCTGGAGGTAAAACAGCTGTAATATGAGCCTGATAAATCATGTCCATTTAGTGTTAAGTTAATGAATGAGTGCAGGTGTACCTTCACTTTCTGTATGCTGTCATGGCATGTACAGGGACAACTTTAGTTCCTTCTTCTCTGCACTCAACTAATGCACATTCTTTGTTGCAGTTTGGGTGGTTGTATAAAGCTGAGGAAGTGTCCAGGGAGGAACAGAAGCAGATGTTGCAGCTGCCTTCCATTGAAGAGCAAGCAGGTAGTGAGAAGAGGCCGCTGATGGTGGATACTTGGGGTTACCGTAACAAGAACTACATAATGTATGTCCCAGATGGTAAGGATTAATGTAATTTAAGAATCTTAATGTTATTCATGTCCGTGCGTTAATAAACAACTCGCACGTTACACACCAAATACACTAATGTTAGAATTTAATTTATTTTTTACACACAGTTTGTCATAACTCTGATGTGTCGATCTGCCTTGATCATCCCCAGGGAGTTACTGAACAACATTGTTGCATATATAAAGTGTAGATGGGTTGTTAAGTGTATTAAAATTTGTGCATAAGATGTCCACATCTTATGGACCAGTTCTACACACTGCTGCAAATGAATTTTGTAATATCCACAGACGTTTTGTGCACAAATTTTAATGTATTTAAGAACCTATCTATGTTTTTATATATGCTGTAATGATGTTCAGTAACTCCCTTTGTATGATCAGGACAGATCAAAACATGTTGGAGATATTACAGGTTGTGTGTAAAAAATGTAATTTTAACAGTAATGTATTTGTTGGTTTTATTGTTTGAATTGTAATATATGAACTCTTGCAGTATATGGATGTGGAATTTAAAACAAATTCTGATAGACATTGTTACTGTAGGGTAGTGCAGTGCTTTGTTCTGCAGGTTTAAATCTAAGCTTTAATGCCATTGACAATACTGGTGTGTGTGTTTCAGTAATATATTCATCCAGCTTAACAAAACTAATTACAGTAATTTGTCAGTTATAGTTATTTCACCGAAACATTTTTCACTATTCTTGTCTGTCATCATCCCCCAGGGTGAATATTGAGCTTAACAGCCGGCATAATGTCACAACTTTGATTCACAGTTTGTACAGGGTGGGGCAAAATACCCTCCCTACTTTCATTAGGGCATTGTGAAGGGAAGGGAGGCCGTAGAAGGGTGGGGTTGGGCTCGAAGGTGCAGGTAGTTGCGAAGTTCCCGTTACAACACTCCACAGTCGTAAAGATGGTGTGGTCCAACAAGCAGCATGCATTTGCCGTTGAAACCTACTTTTCGCAAAGTCACTCTATCGTAGCGGTGCAGCGTGCGTTCCGTACTCGCTACCAAATCCCCCCTCGGGACCGAGTACTGGACCAGAAATCAATTCTGTTGTGCGTTGAGAACTTCAGGGAAACGGGAAGTGTGTCTGAAAAAAGATGAGGACGACCACGGACCTCTCGAACACCAGACAACATCTAGGCTGTGAGACAGTCCGTTTTGCAGTCTCCCAGGCGCTCTGCACGCAAACACCACGCAAACAACAGCCACCAGTTGCAAGATATTCTTTTTAAGACTATGTGATTTAAAACTTCCCATGTTGTAGTTTCAGAATCCAAAAATAAAATTTTTATATCTCAAATAGTTTTTTTTGTTATTCACCTTAAAATTTAAGGAGGTTATTTTGCCCCGCCCTGTATTTACACCTGACTGGCACTGTGTTGCTGCAGGGAAAGGAAGGTGTTAGGTGACTAGCAGTGTCACAAGAGACAAGGCAGATCATAACCATTATATAAAGTTGATATATGCTGAGGATTCTGCAATATGATGTTGCATCATTGGTGGAGTGATACTGCTCACTTCAAAGGAGAGGTAACTGTCATCTTTTGAAATACTGGGAACAGTGGGCTCAACTACACAGTATCATGTCACAGAAGACGTGAATCCTCGGAACCACCACTGCGAGAACCCCAAATCTTGGTTGGGTAGTTATCACCTTAAGTATTTTTAAATCGCTTGTCTTATATCAGAGAGGTTGAGCTGTTGTGTCCTGTGTCATCTGTTCAGCTAATGTGGGTTAACTTACAAAGAACTGTGTGCAGGTGTTGAATTGACTCCTGAAGAGGAAGTAGAGATGGCAAATCGGAGACGAGTTATTGTCCATTCGAACACGCATTTTACCAGAAACCCCTTTGATGAGCAGCAGAACCGAGAGACGATACACCTCCTGGCACAGTCTCAGGCACAGACCTTGGAAGGGAAGATTGGTGTGGATGGCAAAGAGCTGATACACGCTGAGACTCCAAACGTTAATGGATTTAGCTTTGTGAAAACTCCATCACCTGCTCCAGGTATGTACAGTAAACAAGATGTCGGACAAAAGAGATATTTTTTGCTGAAAACGCGGTGTTGAGTTTGTTTTCTCAAACGAGATGTGATGTTTTTAATGCAGTGAAAAATTATATTATGGTCATCTCTCCTGTGACACCATGTAATCTATGTTCTCAAAAATTGGTAAATTAGGCTTTTTTCTCTATGCAGTTTACTGTAGTTGTGAACTAAAGATGATATGTAGTTTTTTATAACTCAGATGAAGGCTGGAAAGGCATTAGTGTTTAAATGTGATATCGTTCAAATTAATGACTGTACGCAGTATACGTCACTTGCTATCGGGAGAGAAATGTGAAGATAAAGTTAAATTTGGGGGAGCAGAAGTATAATTACACTAATTTATAATATCTGTACTTGATGGAGAGGAGTTGCCTGCTTTACCATGTGGTAAAAGAAGTCATGTAATGCAGTGATTGGGAGCTTGGGCCGTCGCCAGTGCCGGTGCGGTTATTTAAAGTGATACTTTGATTTAAGGAAAATTTTGTTTTGTTAACTATATGAAAATGAAATTCCCCATTGTGATCGGCTGCCTCTTGCAGGTGTAAATGAATCCCCGCTGATGACATGGGGTGAAATTGAGGGAACGCCTTTTCGTCTTGATGGGAGTGACACACCAGTTCATACCTCACTGCAGGGACCTTCATTCCGGATACCAGAACCTCCTAAGAGAGAGAAACTGGCTTTAGCATTAGCAGAGAAGGCAGGAGAACGTCATAGGGACAGGAAGTTGAAAGCCATAGAGGCAGCACGGAAGCAATTGGCAACGTAAGTAGACCCACAGTTTGAAGTTGGCAGGTGAAACATTTATTACAGGACTGTGGAAGGCTTCGTTGATTGCTGCCTTCTGTGGGATATACAGGCTGGACAGCAAGCAGAGCCAGCTCATGGGACCTACAAACCAACCCAAAGCTGCAAAGCTGTCGATTGGACATCAGTTGCTGCATGACGCTGATGACAGCCTTCTCTGCAGTACTCAGTTGTCATTAATGTGGGGCTCCCTGCTGTAGAGCAGACATCAGTTGTTGCATAGTGACTGATGACAGCCTGCTCTGCAGTCTTTCCTTGTTTTCCACTTCAGGAAAGCCTCTGTATTTTGTGTATTTTCAATAGACACTGTTATACTCTCTTGAATGTAGGGGTTCTTTGTTGACGCAAAGTGAGTGTCAACTTCCAGCACATTAGACATCAGACAATTGGACCAGAGGTCTAGGAGCTGGTAGAATTGGTTGCTGATTGCAGAGTGCATTTATTTTTCTTTCTAGGGACCTGACTTGATCAAATATTTGGATATACTCTGTTTATTTGAATATGAGATAAAAATATATTGTAATTTGTGATATGAAACATGAGAGGTTTGTGCACAAAGTTAAACACTTTCTTTGTAGATTTATTCGTGAAAATATAAGACTGTGAAGTGGGTTCAGCTCATATTTGGATAATTATGGCATATAAAAAATGTTCTGATAACAAAACCTAGATATTCAGTACATAAATAACAGAACTTGCAATTGAACAGGGTATATGAGCGGTCGGCTTCATGCCCTGGCCACTTCATCCCATATAGTAGGAGACTGGTATGGCCAGAAACACTCTGGATGTTTCAAAGAAGACAGGACTTCTTGCGCTTACGGAGAATTGCGCCCTGGGTCGTCCAGCCCGTATCCTAGGCGCTATAATGGTTAGGTTGTCCTGGTTGCTTATTTTCCTCACGGTTTGTTAAAATATCTTTGATGCATCTGCTTTGCTCATTTGAATAATGTATTACTGAACTGTTGCCACATATGTAATTATTCACTGCATTATTCCTATTAAGGTAAATGTGGTACTACATCTATAGTGGTTTACATCATTGCACAGTAATTACTCTAAACTTTTGCGTTGTCAGGCCTTCTCCACGTCCAGGTAGTGGAACATCGTTGGAACGCCTGAACTCCATGTCCCCTGCTGCCCGACGCCTAGCTTCAACTCAGCTGCGACGTCGTATAGGTAGTGATATGGCATTGCTAGCATCGTACAGTCCCAGTCCTCATCATAGTATCCGTAGTGGACAGGCCTCATCTCATCTTACGCCCAGTTCTGCTAAAACTCCAACTCCAGGCAAGAATAGCAGTGTGAGGAGGAATCGGATAAACACGCCTAATCTTAATATCACAGACAATCTTTTGAATCTTCCAAAAAGACCGAGAGCAGCTGATTTCTTTTAAATCCTTAGTGAGGTTGAGATTTTTGGTTTTCACAATGGCGAGTGTTACGTTATTGTCTTCTGAGAAGACTAATATTCACTGATGTAGGTTGGTGTTGATATGATTTGTAAAAGAATTTAATCATTCCTGTTGCGTTTGCAAACAGTGCCCAGTTGTGCTGATAATGTTTCTGGTTATTATGACAGTGCAGAAATATAAACAGTTGGTAGCATTTTGACAGGTGCTGGTTGCCAAGACTGCGCTTGTAGCTCACTACAGTCTTTCTGGTGGATATGTTGGTAATACATCCTAGGAGGGCATGTCATCTTTCTGGAAGTCTCATCTCTTTATCTTACGAGGCATGTCCAACTGAAGCCCATTGATGGCACTGCATTGGTGGGATAGATGACACGTCTGCAAGTTTCACTCGGTAAATACACTGGCAGACATTTTTGTAGAACAACACAATCACGTGAGAGTAGCTAGTACTGATGGTACTGCTGCACTCCTTAATGGTGGCGTACCAGGTGGTGAATCCATCCACGCAGTTCAAGAGGGACCTCAAGGAACGTCAGCTTCTCGACAGTCACATGATCACAGTCAAGCCAAACCATTACTGGCATATGGTTCAAAAGCTTCGTGCCAAAATCAAGAAGAACAGTCGTGATAAACTTATTGGTGGCAACACACTGCCACTTGACAGCGTCATCCGCATGTGGCTCACCAATTTGCGTGACAGACCGGATGCTGTGTGATGGGAGGTGCTCATACACCCTGAATTTGTCAGTACAAGATTTCCACTTTTTTGGATCATTAAAGAGAGCTCATAAGCCATACATGTGGTGATGTGCTTTAGGCAGCAGGCCAGGGAATCCTTTGCAGATGTGATATGCTGACATGTGCATCAGTGGGACTCCTGACCACATGCCTGTGGTAAAAGATTTTATGTATTACCAACTAGCTGTACTAGGTAACATATGTAAGATTATTACTATGACATGTCTTACTGTTGTACATTTGTTAACTGGTGCAGTTAGTTGGTAATAAATATAATCTTGCATATTTGTTGCATGGGAAATGTATCATATGAAGCCTGTGCTGCAATTTTGCAACTGATGCCTTACCATCACATGTGAACATCCTTGAATGGGTTTCATTTTCACATGGCTGATATAAGGCTGCTGTGTATGGAGGTATAGCTCCATTTGTTCTTAATTTTGGCTTTAGATTGAAGTGGGTGTTCAGCTTCTCACACTGGGTGCTTTGCCATTGTGGAAAGAGCCCCGGTAAACACTGAGTGGGACCCATTGTGGGTGCTAGGGAGAAGAGAAGCATACCTTGTGCTGTCTTGCAGAGATTTGCTGAATCACAGAATGCCACTCCTTCTTGATCCACCATTGTGGTCATTACTTAAATGTAAAAGTTTCCATAGACTTGTTTGTGCAGTGACATGCATTATGGCTGTATGCATTTTGTATGGAAGTAACATCAGACTTTACATATGTCGAAGATATTCTGCTGTAATGGTGTGAATTCAGATGAAATACATCTGAAGACGTTATACCATCCAGCTGTCTGTTACTGTCTTGCACATCGCCAGTTTTGTCCAGTCCAGTCCTCTGTTACTGTCACATCTCCAGGTTTGTCCAGTCCAGCGAATTCCTTCCAGCTGTCTGTTACTGTCTTGCACATCTCCAGGTTTGTCCAGTCCTCTGTTAGTGTCACATCTCCAGGTTTGCCCAGTCCAGTGAATTCCTTCCAGCTGTCTGTTATTGTCTCGCACATTTCCATTTTTGTCCATTCCTCAGTGTTACTGTCTCATTCCTCCAGCAGTTTGTATGCTGCTCCATTTTGTTTCAGTCCTGTACATTCCCCTCTGTGCTTTTCCTTGGTTGTGATTGGCCATACTCCATTGAAACTCTCCCATATAAATAACATATCTTTTCTACCCAGTGCCTCAGCATCCTTCAGTGCCAGTTCATTCACCGGGAAGATAGAGGCAGTAATTCCTCTGTGATGTAGGAAGGAACAAAACACTCTCAACAGTGTAAAATCTCGAAAGACATTTGTCATTCCGAGATCAGCTCTGCCATGACAACCTGAAAACTGTGTCTTGGCCATTATATTTTGACCCTTCAATGCTGGTCTCGGTGCACTGTATAGACCTTAGTTATTGGCATTAGGCCAGCCTTGGTGCACCGTTTAGATATAAATGCGTTAAGGGGTACAGTAAATGAACAAGACAGGCAATGTACGTATAAACGTAAAATTGAGGCAGGTCTGCGTAACCATCGTTGCGGTGGAAAAGCAATAAGTGGTCAACATTATGAGTGTTTTGGTTTCTTGCCCAAGTTACTTGGCATACAAAACTGATGAGCCACATTATAATTTCATCTGTGGCCTGTCCGGCTGTACCATATTTTTCCACATTATCTCAAGCGGCACAGTTTTCAGGAAAAAAATATTGAACGTGTGTTTTGATTCTCTAAATTGTGTGTTAAAACATTTCCATCCTAAGAAGACTTAAGCAAAATATTATCATAAATCTACATATATCTGCATGTAAAGTGCCCGTTATTCACGTCAGATTGTAATCCGACTTGAATTTTCTCGACGGGTTTTCAAAAAAATCTTGAAGTATGAAATTTCGTGAAAATCCATGTACTGGGAGCAGAGTTTTCCCATGCGGATAGATGGAGAGACATGGCAAAGCTAATATTTGCTTTTCACAGTTTTGCGGAAGTGCCTAAATACCCCTCCAACTTGGGCGGTTTGAATTTAAACACCACCATCACTGGGTGGTTCAATATGCCTTAACTCGCAGGCTGTAGAATCCATAGCAAAAACTGTAATGTTAATAGGCTTGATGGAGACAGCTGGAGTAAGTTGGTTGGTTTTATCTTCTGGTAATTTTAGGACAGATCGGAGGTGGCATGTGACCTTGTTGTGAATGTAACATGAAGACACAGAGCCATCTCAATTGACATGTGCGTTGCGTTTACTGTGTGGTTGTGTCCTTCCCTGCGGACTTGGTTTTTAAGTCGAGTCATGCTGAACGGCAAACTTGATGATTTAAAATGCAGTAAAGTAATTAAAAGACACTTCCTCTTATTATTAATCAGCAGGTGTAGAGCCAACTGAACCTTCTTGGTGAGATTTTATGGTTTTTTTGCTTCCTTCATCTAACCATTTCTGACTGTGAAAAGGACCAAGTGTATAAGACATTACTTGGTGTGATCAGAGGAGGTCTGTAAGACTGCAAACATCGCGTGTGTGGAAACTTGAGAGAATGAATGTGTATGTGTTACGTTCGAAGATCAAAAATGCTCATTGAGCGGAAAAAATGACCACAACGCATTTTGGCATTAGAGAAACAGCTACAACACAAGATTGCGTGTTGTGGCTGTTTTGAAACAACCACAGCGCGTTGTGGCACGAGAGAAACAGCCACAGAGTGAAATGTCTTTTAAATTAACTGTTTATAAGTTTAGTAATTCATTGATAAGAAATACATGTAGTGTGGGCCTAATGAAGAGCAATGGCAAAGCTCGTTTATTTTTGCAGCAGCTGTTAGAATGAAACTTAGAATTACACTTCATGTTTTTCGAACGACATTTGCACTTTATATCGATGCAGTACCTCTTACAATGGCAGCTTACAAATCACTGCCTACTTCCGTTATCATTGAGGCTGACCGAAGAGATGGTGAACTTGAGGGCACATCATGTGCCTCGATGAAGTTATCAGCAGTTGTGAATTGATCGCGAGCATGCATCCACTCAAGTAGGCCATCCTTTGTGTCCAACAGATGAAGCCCAGAAGAGTTGACACCGATGACGACTGCAAGGACATTTCTGGGGGCTAGATGTCCTTGATCAAGGTCAGGCACCCTGATCACAACGTTTGTCCCAATATCAACTGCTGGAAGTCTTGAGTTGGAGAGAGAAACCATTTTTTGAGCTTGTTGTTCCTGACCAGATTTTGCACCTTCTCGCTCAATGTTGATTCGATTCTTCCTTACACAGAGGTTGCAAGTGACTTTCAGTCCGAAACCCTCACTGTCTTCACTGTAACTTCCACAAATACATGAACAAACTGGTCACACACTGAACACTTGTGAGCGCCTGATGGCTCCTTCTCACAAATCACACAACAAACTTTTTTGTTGTCTTTCTTCTCATCTGTTTCTTATGAAGTGTCATTGGTTTGATTTTCATCTTCATCTTTTCTATCCTGTTGGTTGTCCTCTTCCTTGTCTCGACCATTATTTATTCCTGCATTAAAGAGCTGTCCCAGTTCTTTTTCAGTTTCTGTTGAAGAGTACATGTCTTCAGTGAGCGGAGAATCCCCAAGTCCGATCATCTGGGCCGTTCCAAACATAGCCTCATAAGGGCTTGTCCTGATGCCTGAATGCAGAGCTCGGTTTTTCTTGCTTTGGATAAACCGTAGTCCTTCAGACCAGGTTTTCGTGTTGTTGTCGGACATCCAAGCAACCAGCACGTCTTGAACATCTTGGTTGGATCTTTCAACTGATCCTTGACTTTGAGAATGTCTCGGCTTTCCATGCACGAGCTTCATTCCCGGCCACATATCAGCCAAGTATTATTTTGTTCGCAAATTCGCGGCCATTGTCGCTCTGCGGTATGAATGGGGCACCGAACATACAAAAGATGTCAATTAGCTGATAGGCCACTTCCTCAGCGGTTTTACTCTTCAGGGGACGAAGAATTGTGAACTTGGTCAAATGGTCTTCATAGTTCATAATTAATTGGTAATATCCATCTGGTTCATACTGCATATCAATCAAGTCTACCTGACACCCAGAATTCATGTAATGTGAAAGGATTGGACGTAAAACAAATCCCCGTTTCGGTGTCTTTTTCTTCAATTGGCAGTGCTCACAAAGTGCCAAATAAACATTATCACTTGTCGAATAATGCTGCAATACTTCTTTTTCAGTTCAGCTTCCATGACTGAAAAAAAGAAACAAAAATTTAGAAAGGAAGAGATAAAGAGAATGATTTTGCGAATCACAAACAAAACAGTGTCTTTTACCTCTTGTCCTTTTGTGTCCTATGTTGACATGTGCTGTTTCCAAGACATCAAACAGCTCCT
>Ga0123352_10019896_pt1 | contig 10697 bp, 5 predicted proteins | sample TergutLab28metaG_FD_89700 | JGI IMG/M metagenome (GOLD analysis project Ga0123352, IMG submission 89700) | Labiotermes labralis P1 segment gut microbial communities from Petit-Saut dam, French Guiana - Lab288 P1 | ecosystem: Host-associated > Arthropoda: Insects > Digestive system > Gut ... | reverse complement strand
GGTGGGGGGGGATGTGAGGGCGAGTTACGTGCCCCGAATACCGAAAGGTGCGAGGGGCCCTCTATTCTGTGTGAGAGGGAGAGTAAAAAAAAAAGCCAATACGAATTTCGTTGCCTTGCTGGACTGAAAACATTACAAAAAGCCTGTGCTTTAGTGGTTCATGACTACCAGACGGTGCCAATGAAACGCTGTGTGGAAATATTTTATTTCTTAGGCTTCTGTTTTAAAGACGACAGACCGAAGACTATTTAATGTTAAATAAATTTGATTATTCCGTTACACCGAGCAGCTAGTGTGCGTCCTTCTTTACCATGTAGATTTGTTTGCAAAATGAAATCGCTGCATGAATTTTATAGTGTCTTAGGAAATAGTTGGGAGGGTTGCGAGTGACGTGAAGGATGACGTAATGAGGGGCCTAATAATTTTGTTGTCCTCACCAAATATTACGAGGGTTGTAAAATCAAAGCGATGCAGCCTGAAGTACGTATGTGAGAGATTGGAAATGTATCCAGAATTTTTGTTGGAAAACTTGGGACAAGACTTAAGCGTAGATGGAAGGATCATTTAAAGGTGAATCTAAAAACTGTTTGTGAGGATGTGCGTTGCTACAAGAAATTTCCCGCCTTTATGGTTGGATGTGCTAGATTTGTATGTTCAAAGGAATTTTCCTCTTCTGCTCTGATACATTTTAGTTCAGTCACCCTTCTGACGTCCCTCTTTGTCCTAGATTTGTTTGATATTGTCGTGCCTTCTTTTCTTGGACTTATTTGATATTGTCCTGCCTTCTGCACCTGCTTCTCGCACATGAGTCCTTCTCTTCTGCTTTTTCTATAACACCTTTGCATGTATTTATCATATCCATGCGTGATTCATGCCTTATTTTGCCAGATAATATTCAGCGAAGCGTACAAATCACGAAGCTCCTCCTCACGAAATTTTCTCCATTCTTCTCTTTCTATCCCCCAGGTAGCAATATTCTCTTCAGTACCCCCGCCTCTAACATCCACCGTAGTTCATTATGAATTTTCCTTTTCTAATATAAATATCTAATGATACTTTAAAACGTGTATATAAACCTCGATTAAAGGTAAGGTGTTCCCGTTACAGGCCCATAGTGGCCCAGAGGGTGGGTAGAGGTATAGCTCTACTCTTCCATGACCGCGGCACTAGAAGGGGGTGAGTGGTCAGCAGCACGCCCCGGCCGCACTTTACCCCGGGAAATACCTGGTACTCATTTTACAGGAGGCTGGGCGGGCCCTAGGGCCGGTCTGGACGGACGGAAAATCTCGCCCCCACCGGGATTCGATCCCTGACCGTCCAGCCCGTAGTCATTCGCTATACCGACTGAGCTACCGGGCCCATATATAAACCTCGGTTACTCAAATAAATTGTGAACTAAACGAAGTTCAAAACAAGGCAGGCAGTGTACATATAAACGTAACGTGCAGGCGCGTTCGTTTAACCATTGTTGCACTGGAAAAGCAGTAAACATTTCATATTGTGACTGTGCGTCTGTAGCCCTAGTTATCCAGCATGCAAAGTGCATGCGCCGTATTATATTGTCACCTGTGACCCGTTTGGATGTACCATATTTTTTCACATTTCATAAACTGTTCGATTTTCGAAAAGAACATTGACTGAACATAAAATGTGTGTGTTTTTTCTCTACAACTTTTGTATGATGCATGTCTCATTCTAAGAAGAACTGAAAGGGATATTATCGTAAATGTACATAGTTTTTCATGTATAATAGCCGTTATTCTTGTCAGATTTTAATAAAACGTGAATTCTCTGGACAAATTTTGGATAAATTTTCAAATATAAAATTTAACGAAAATCCGTCCAGCGGGAGCCGGGTTGTTCCATGCGGACGGACGGACGGACAGACAGACGTGACGTTGATAATAGTCTTCGCAGTTTTGCGAACGGACCTAACAAGTCAGCCATAATGCCCTATTCAGCTGCACCATATATGTTTTCTTCGAGCCTCAAAGGCTGAAATTACAAAAGGCGGAATAAATCTGCCAGTAGGCCCACTGCGAACCGCTAAGATGGCACACATTCGTTCAAGGGTAGATTGCGTGAGCTACCACTCACAAGCTCATTGCTCGTGAGTGGCTGTAATGGTGGCATTCTGCCGACTGTTCTTTGTCTCTTTCTTTTCTCTCATAAGCTATGCAGGGCCCGATTCCCAAACCACTCTGTATACTGAATTCGAATCAATTGATTGGCTGCTGATTGCAAATTGAATTAGAAAGGAATGCGCGTGTCTGGGCTGAGAGGCGGGAGCCTTAAAGTTGCATTGGCTGCATACAAATGAATCCGATGGCTGGCGATTGTTCAGCGGTAGCATACTTAACGTACATCTGTACTTACGGGAGTGCCAAGTGGTGCATATAATACACTCCGCTCTTGGAAAGCGTGGTATCGAGAATATGAGGGGATAAAACTGCAAATGGCGTTAAATTATTTTCCTTTTTCATGTTGGGAACTCCACTTCACCTTGTGTCATCTTAAAGCTTTTACCATCTAATCGACCACTGTCGAAAGCGTTTATTGCCTGACGTGTGAGTAAGGAACAAGTGTAAATAAGTCACAACACAACTAGTGTCTTTAGGTATTTATTATTATTATTATTATTTAACGTGACTACATGTTTCGGCCCCTGTTATTGGGCCATCATCAGGTCACAAGTATGAATTTTGAGGAAGGTGTACAGTGTAAGTCATAAAATAAGTTACATAAATCTAAAATTCAACGAATCCAGTTTCTAATTCTTAATAATCATCTGGTTGTAATTTTGTTGTAATATTTTAATGTTAGTTATAATTCCTTTAAACGTGAGAACGACGAGATCTCGTTGAATTTTAGATATATGTAACTTATTTTATGACTTAACAATGTACAGCTTCCGCAAAATTCATACTTGTGACCTGATGATAGCCCAGTAGCAGGGGCCGAAACATGTCGTCACCGTAAATAATAACTAATAAATACATAAAGATGCTAGTTGTGTTTCGACTTATTTGAACTTGTTCCTTACTCACTATTCTGAACACAACGGTGATGAATCACCTAAAAAAACCTGACGTATATTTTTAAGGTACTGTAAGGGCCGGTGTATTGATGTACATTCAGTACAATGTTGTGTGTAGAGTCCAGTTGAAATGTGATGGCACACGGTGACGTTCGGGAGGGGAAGTGAAGGGGAAACTGGCGAATGGAGTGAGTAGCCAATACTCTTCACACTACCACGCAATATTGTGTATCCAGCATTACTACCGCTGAAGCGCACACCTCGGCTGCCAGTAGTCGACTGAACTGACACCCCAGCAGATTTAAATGGACTCGTCCATTTCGCCGAAAGACGAAATATGGTTTCTGCGCGTGTGCCATCACATTTCAAACGCAGTCTACCTCATAAATACGCTGAAGTCAGTCGCTCTAAAAGTATGCGTACCCCACATCACAGGGCCAAAGGTAATTTGTATTGCATTTAATTGCCAGCCCCGGTGGCCGCGCGGTTTAAGGCATGGGTCTGCGGCCGCCAGCTTGCTGGGTTTGCGGGTTCGAATCCCGCCGGTTGCATAGATGTCTGTGTCTTGCGAGTGTTGTGTGATGTCAGAGGTCCCTGAGTCGGTCCGATCACTTGTCTAGAGAAGCCTACCGAGTATGGAGTGTCTGAGTGTGATAGTGAAGCCTCGATAATGAGGAGGCCTTGGCCAGCTAGGGGCTTTTGTGCCATGGAAAAAAAAAATTCATTTCATAAGGTAGTTATTTAGGCCACCCTTATTGGAAAACGTGTAAATGCAGGTTCTAGACCCTAGTAGTTATATATTTTTAAGTTGTCATCATTTTTCTTTTTACGAGCCATTTTAGAAAGAATTAGTGAATTTCGAGTTGGCGTAGGGTTTATTTGAAACCATAAGAATAAAAACCAAATTTAGGAACAGGCGTCCAGTGTAGACCCCTGATATCACATTTCAGAAATATCCGTCGGGTATTTTCAGAGACGATAGATGCAGACATACGCTGCTGCCAAGTATATATTCAGCTGGTGCATTTGTGCAAAGGGCGATAATGAACGGCGTGTCCGCTGCCCCCGTCTCTGCAGGACGACTTATTTTGTCTGTGTGTTTTTGAGTATGTGTTCTAGAGAGACACACACAGGCAGGCAGGCAGGCGTACAGTTTTTAAATGAATGTGTTGTATCGGACCGTGAAAGGAGGACGGGAAAATTGATATGAAAAATAAGGTTTTATGGAATGTGGCGCCATATTTGCCAGCGTTTTGGCGGAACCCAAACTTCATCTTTAAGGTCTCAACCGTGTAATTAAGATGGAGGCAGCAAGCTTTACAGAAACGTCGGCTAGTATTTGCCAATCTACATAGCCTAATATCCCAGAATACTTGACGTTTTTACCACGAGCGCTGCAAATCCTGCTAAGCTGAGTTGTTAAGGTTGGCCTGAATATTTCACTTAACCCTGTCATGTTTACAGCCGAAATTTGAGTTCCCGGAGCGGTCACATGCAGAGTAGAGTTCGGTGAATTACTCCTTCCGAAGCCTCCCAGTAAGTTGATTCCTCATCGTCACAAAACTTTAGTAAAGGTAAAGTGATCCCGTTACAGGCCCGGTGTGGCCCAGAGGATGGGTAGAGGTATAGCTCTACTCTTCCATGATCGCGGCACTAGATGGTGGTGAGTGGTCAGCAGCACGCCCCGGCCGCACTTTACCCCCGGGATAGACCCGGTACCCATTTTACAGGAGGCTGGGTGGGCCTCAGGGCCGGTTTGGACGGACGGAAAATATCGTCCCTACCGGGATTCGACCCCGGACCGCCCAGCCCGTAGTACAAAACTTTAATATACGTTGGAAATATTTGGTGTTATGTGGGCACAGGCCTTTGTTGTGGTTCTTCTATCGTTTTCTCCGACGAGTTAAGCCTGTTCGTGTGTAGAGCGTGGTTGAGTTTAATCTGTGTGGGGTAGCAGTAGCAGAACGTGTCTCGTCTGTGGGCTAGCAAGAAGCACACCACTGTGCATTGTATGAATACCTCGCATATCCATATATCTTGGTATGAAGTTGCCGGTTGCCTGACAGTGACGAGGCATCCAGGTACTCGTACATAAATTATCCAGGTTTATGTGTTCCTTTCCGACTTGCACTTGCTCCTCAGGGAGGCGCATGTTGTGGACACGGTTGCTCCCTTGGCGGGTTCTTCTGGTTGGGACGTGCCTGCAGGCAGGACAGGGGTGGACACTGGTCCTGTAGGAGAGTTCATTACGCCATCCAGTTAGTATCTTCCTAGCTTAGCGATGGAAGTACGGTGCAGCGATATAAGTACGAACTTCGGTAATAATTTCTGTCGTATAGACGCTATTGGATAGGAAAGGAGATACATGAGATATTCTTCATAGTGCCAATATGTAATTGAAGAGATACTGTATATAATCCTTTTGTGTGTGCTTTAAAAGTATTTTACTCTGAAGATGACCCTTTGTGGTTGAACGTAGTGCAGAAATAAATACTACAGACAGTATAGTTGTATATTATAATTAGTACCGTCAATGCACAACATATATAAAAACAAGATGCTTAATTACAACTGGGTTATACTTGGCGACATGTTTCGGCCGTTAAATGGCCATGCTCAGGCCAATTTGGAACAATGTTGTTAAGGTACAGTCAAAATTGTATTTTGACTGTACCTTAATGACATTGTTCTAAGTTTTCCTGAGGATGGCCATTTAACGGCCGAAACATGTCGCTAAGTATAACCCAGTTGTAATTAAGCATCTTGTTTTTATATATGTTGTGTATTGACGGTACTAATTATAATATATATTGATGATACCACACAACGGGGTGGCCCCTTTCAATATAGTTTGTTGACGGGCTGTTTGATTCTTTTGTTTTGTAAATAACACAACAGGATGATAAACGCAAACAAGAGTGGGATGAGGTAAAGTATAGGCCATAAATAGAGTGATTGAAGGCCGAAGATAGCCTTAATTTTGTGCCTACGGTAATGACTGCAAGCACGCCACTGCTTAGGCAGCTTCAAATTGTGAAGATTTGTTTGTTGTATCGTTTTTAGTTAGATGGCGTTTATTTTTCATAGTAAATATTAATTGTCTATTTGCGATGACTGATAATACTGTATATGGGCTATATGGCTATATGTGTAGTATGGCCAGAGTGTGTGTATATCTTTATATATACAGGGTAATTCATAAGTCCCTCCGGAACTTCAGAACTCGGCTGCGCAAAAACTAAGACAGACACAGCAGAAAGGACATATCGAGCACCTGTAAGGTGGGACAGAAACTTGGAGTGTCTGTCCCTCTGTTGACATGCTCCCCTTCGGCGTGACCAACCCGGCTACTGTACCGCAGAGGTCTGAAATCCCAGAGGGACTTATGAATTACCCTGTATGTAATTGCCCATGTACTTAATTCCGACTTGACGCAAAACTCGGTTTGTACCACCGATCTATCGAAGACCAAACTACTGCGTAAGCAGAGGCGTAGATGTTGTGTTTCATAAAGTTAGTCATTTCTTGACAAAGTACGCAACTGTAAATATTTTTGTAATAGAATGTTGCACCGTGTAGTTATGTCGTGGGGGTTTTCCTGCATAAAGAACTCCGGTCCCTAGTTTGTCATTATCACAGTAGTAAGCCGTGTGGACTGAAGTGTTGTCGTCGTGTCGCTAGTAGCGTCCTTTGTGGCGAAACTTTTAAGGAGTTTGAACAAGGGCCGAGTATTTAGAAATGCACGTCAATCGTTATTGGCTTCAGTAACTTGACTAACGAACTTTAAAACGGTACGAAAAGGAAATTCAGTAATGTTGATGTAGAATTGAATGATCGGATGGATTCTTCCATACAATAATAATAATAATAATAATAATAATGTAATACTTGCAGATGTACCGAACTATAAATCCGTGCAGCGGGTAAATAGGTTTGGAGTTTCGCTCGGACCTGCCTCTCCAGCTTCTGTGTCTGAAATTTTGTGATCTAGAGATAATATGTGAGAGATGTTCTTATTTTGCCCTTGAGATGTCTCTGGTGTCCCACACCGCTCGCTTGACTTACATTCTTGCAGACGCACGCATTGTTGCCCTGCTAATCACCGCACAGAGTCGGAAAATGTTTGATATCAGGCTCCCGCCGCTAAGTAGATGAGAACTGCGCTATTCTGGGTTATTACGCAGCGTATAGTGGCAATTCCTTGCCGACGCTTCGGGACAACCTGTTGGTTCCATCTTCAAGGGCCAAGAGTCCTTTATGGACCGATAGGTTGTCCTGAAACGTCGGCAAGGAGTGACCACTACTCGCTGCGTAATAGCCCAGAAGAGTGCAGTTTTCGGAAAATGTTCATTTCACATAATGCCCTCGCCAGCCTCTGGGGTTGCGTTCTTTAGAACCAAAGCTGCGGTCGGCAAAACCTCAACCTTTAGGGAACAGAGAGACCTAGCGGAGCCGTGAGCGCTGTGAAGACACATGACAGTCTAACTGCAGTTGATACCGGTACAGCGTTTCAGGTCGAAACCCGTCAGTGAAGACACCATTTGGCAGATCTAGGTGCACTTGACAGAGCAGTATTAACGTTACTGTTACTTGGATTAAAGCGTCTCTGAGATCAGTGCCCCTAGCTAATTCAGAAGCATACGATGTATTTCGTTCGTATATAAATTAAACACCGTTGACAGTCCGCGACCGGTATAACTGGCTGCACATAACAAGATTTGTATGCTTGTAGTTAGTTGCTGGCGAGGGTTGTAAAGTAAAGTGCACCCTTGTACAGGCACTGAGGCTCTGCACAGGCCGTACGGCCCATAGGGGGAGTAGAGATATAGCTCTACTCTTTCTTGAACACGGCACTAGAAGGGGTGAGGGGCCAGCATCACGCCCCGGCCGCTCTTTACCCCCGGAAAGGAACCGGTACCCATTGTACAGGAAGCTGGGTGGGCCCCAGGGCCGGTCTGGACAGGTGCAGAAAATATCGCCCCCACCGGGATTCGATCCCTGGAAGGTCCAGCCCGTAGCCAGTCGCTATACCGACTACGCTACCCGGCCCACGGCGAGGGTTGCAGTTTTGTGTTATTTAAATGTTTACTATAATGAATAACGTATCGAACGCATTTGTAAATGAGATGCGCCTTTTGTGTCAGCGTCGTTTATTTAATGCGATGAGGGGTTATGGGGAACATGTGTGAATATCGATGTCAGTGAAATAAGGGCGGTATTGCACAAACGGGAACCTAAATTGAATTCGGTTGAGAGCTTTTGATTAAACCCTGCGGAAAAAAATTTAGTCGCAATCTGTTAACCAATTTCGGTCAGCAGACACGCAGACAAAAGGATAAACGGTCTAGGTGTGTGGCGTGCAAAGAATGCATTAAATTCGTCTGCCAGTAACCTTTATGGAAACCATTCCGTTGTGTTACTAAATAAACTACAATTACTCGTCGACAACAGCACAGATATATTTTAATTGCGCCTTACATGTCTGCTATATTTTAGGCCTTCTCTCAGGCCATCGTCAGGCATTTCAATACAGAAATAATCTAAAGGAAGATAAAATGTATGTTCCTGATGTTTTATCATCCGCCAGTCGTTTAGGTCGTGCGTTCTGAGGTACGGTGGGCGGCCCTCAGGTTGTTATCCCGGTGTTTGTTTGCATGACACTGTGTACTCAGACTTGCAGTGAAGTGGTCTTGCAAATTCCCGCAGGAACTGCATGGACGAAACGTTTCAGCAGTAAAAAAGCAGGAGACATTCATGAAGGAGTGGAGGGGTGTTTCGATATGGTCAGTCAGTGGGGAGAAATACGCTTATAAATGGACTCCTTCCCCAAAACAGGTCAACAAGATACACATATCACATGGTAAAGCATAGCCTGGCGTCTTTTCAGGCGGCGTCACTTGGTGTTGCCTTTGTTACAATATGTATGTAGCGGCAGAATGGTTGTGTAGTGTGTGCGCTTTAGCCGAAGACAAGAATTGAAGAGGGTCGTCGTTTATGAAACCTGCATGAACTAAAATTATCCTTCCAGAGCTCGAATTAAATATTTCATATAAACCAGTTACATTTGCGATACAGGTCTGTTGCATAGGTACGGGATTGTTCTTAATAAGATGGCATTATTTTCTGCATGCGCGTTCTATCGATATTGCATCTCCCATTGACCGTGATTTTCAAAACTGCAGGCATAAAGAGAAGCTACTCGCACTAGCAGATGCCGGAGACCCTTGAGATATTATATTAATAATTGTCCAACGAGATGCAACACAAAGCAGTCTATTAATTATTCTGCAAGTTCACTCTACTTGTTTCGGGTGTCAACCACACCCATCATCAGGAGTACACAAAACTGTAACTACAGTCTCCGGTACAGATCATATTTTTTGTGCAGCTTCCTCCCTCCAACGTGGCCAACTTTGGCCACGTAGTTACATTTTTGCGTACTGATGATGGGTACTAGCTTGGCCACGTTGGAGGGAGGTAGCTGCACAAAAAATATAATCAGTACCGGAGGCTATATTTACAGTTATGTGTACTCCTGATGGTGGGTGTGTTTGACACCCGAAACATGTAGAGTGAACTTGCAGAATAATAAATAGACGCTGTATGTTGCATATTGTTGGACAATTATTAATATAGATCAGCGATGCACGGGACCATAAACATAAAACTTGAGATATTACTTCATTGTTTTCAGCGTGAAATAATTAACAGAGCGAAAAATTCGACTAAAGCTTCATGAGGTTCGCGTTTGCTTTATGTTATGTGCGAGTGTTTTTATGGGATTTCCCATTTTTGGGAAAATGTATAATGTTATATTTGAGTTCCTTGGAAACTGCTGTTTATGGTGGGCAGACATATGAATATTAAATCCGAACATGTATTAAAGAGTCCGTAAAGTAGGTTTGGAGACGACGCGTGGTTTCATAAAAGCAGAATTTTTACCATCTTATCGAGGAAGATCCGCTGCATCGATTTAGATTTGCGGTACCGTGAAATTATGTCCGTTGTTTTTTAAAGAATAAAAGTAACCCGAATTATCTACAATTTTTTATGTCGTACCGCGCAGTAAACACATTCCGTCTCGTTTATGAAAACCAAACTATTAATGCTGTATAAAGAACTAAGCACTGTTCTGAGATTCTTACAGAACAGAATGTACTGTATGCGTGGGCGGAGTGTACAATTTATGGATATTAAACTTGCCGGGCTTACTAAGCAGGTATTTTAGGAACCGTGTGTCTGCCTTGACCGCTGTAACCAGTGCTTTGACGTCGTATATATTATGGTTGGTATCTAAAACTCGCTAAGTGGGACAGCTGTTATCGTGGTTTAACCGAGCCACAATTTATGCCGGAGGGGCAGGAACCGATGAGGTTTGCACTGTGAAATGGCTGTGCAGAATTTGAGTGCATGGTGCTTCAGGTTGATTTACTGTTCCATTTCGTAGGTCCCTGCCATTATTTTTATTTCTCTCGTAACGTTCAGACAGCCTCTGCGGCCCGGTCGGCCTCATATGTACACAGTAGTTGGGTGCCAGGGGTCTTGGTGGGGAAACCGGAGGGAAGGAGACCACTGGGGAGACCTAGGCGTAGATGGGTGGATAATATTAGGACGGATCTCCAGGAGGTGGGATGTGGGTATATGGACTGGATTGGGCGGG
>Ga0123352_10019893_pt1 | contig 10698 bp, 3 predicted proteins | sample TergutLab28metaG_FD_89700 | JGI IMG/M metagenome (GOLD analysis project Ga0123352, IMG submission 89700) | Labiotermes labralis P1 segment gut microbial communities from Petit-Saut dam, French Guiana - Lab288 P1 | ecosystem: Host-associated > Arthropoda: Insects > Digestive system > Gut ... | reverse complement strand
TTCTCGTTTCACAAATAGGACACAGGTCACGTGTCACAATAGCACAAGCGGCAAAGACTATTCTCGTTTCACAAATAGGACACAGGTCACGTGTCACAATAGCACAAGCGGCAAAGACTATTCCCGTTTCACAAATAGGACACAGGCCACGTGTCACAATAGCACAAGCGGCAAAGACTATTCCCGTTTCACAAATAGGACACAGGTCACGTGTCACAGTAGCACGAGCGGCAATGTCTACTCCCACTTCACAAACGGGACACAGGTCACGTGTCTCTCCTGCCGCATATCTTATCTCCAAAATTCTTCTAGGTATTTTAGTTACGTATATCATAAGGCGTCCAAACAAATCCATATACATTTTTTAAAATAAGTTCAATTCAATATCGTGCGTAAAATTTATTGACCTTGCTAGTTTTGCGGTTTTCGCGTGGCTTACGATTCCGTTTTTCGGGTACGAAGCGATACATCAACGAGTAAACGAATCCCTACATTTCGAGAGGAAGATAAAACCTTATAAATTCTTGAAAATGGGCAATACCTCCGCTCGTAACTTCGGGAAAGTATCCCCCACTAAAGCAGCGACATATCGCTGAACAACGAAATCCTCGCTTGTTGACCATTACTGAGTCCAAGCTCAAAACTGTTCAATAGCGTCTCTGAAAAACAAGTCGTCTTCACGAAACAATGTGGACGTATAAGACGTGAAATACAGATAAATTTAGGTCCTGCATTATATATTTGAAATAAATTCATAAATGACGGATAAAGGACAAAATGCGGAAACAAATAGTTTCTGATACCAGCATTGAGAAATGTTTCACTTCAGTTATATTTATCCCTCGACTTACGTAATATTTTCATCTCTAATGTGATCTCGTAATGAGATAAAGTTGCAAATTCTAGTTACTCCTTCCCTTCACGACTTCCAAAAGTACTTGTTTCATTAATTTTTTCATTAATTTTAGGCGTTCAGAAACCTTAACTTTTCTTTTAAACTAATAAGGCTTTTTTTTAGTTTTTTACTTAAATTTTAAAATGTAAAACAATATACATAAAGTCGCCTTAATGTGACGTTAACGTATATCGGTTAAAACATGTATTTTTGAAAATATATTTTGTATCAGTGACAAATTAATCCGAAAACTAATGATATATAAGGAAACAGAAAAGAACGCATTAGCAAATATACGCGCAGTTCCCTCTCGTGTTGTATTCACAAGGCTTTGCGAGCTGACGGCTATCTCGTGTCCCTTCTACGGGCCTCACTATGTCGTGGTCTGCTTCAGCACTGGCTGCCCGCATTAGTGGCTGCCAATTGCCGGTATCATCGAGGACGGTTTCAATTTATTCTGCACTCAACTTGCAAGTTCGTAGGTTGTGTTATTATCAAACCCCACCCACCACCTCACGAAGTCAATCCATCAATCTTATGCCATAATCCCTACTAGAGTAACCTTACTACAACTGTCTGCGTTTTGGTAATCAAGTTCAAACCACCTGCCTTCCTGAGAGAAGGAACTATCGGCCACCTCAATCATTGATTTTTTAAAACATCTACCTCTAACGTTTACTGTAAGAAACACATTCTTTACGTACAAAACTATAGTTTTACGTCTTGAACTGTGACGTGACTTTTAACTAAATTGTTCATTCAGTTCGGGGTCCCCCTGTGTGTAGTGGACTAATCTTTAAACCGGCAAATCTTCTAAAACCGCATGAATTCCCACAGGAGGCCTTCGGTGTAGAAGCGTTGTGGAGCTACCGCACCTTCCAATTATCTTAATCACTCTACCGCTGACGCTGGAAAGTGTTGGCTTCCCAGATGTTAACCAGTGCAAACTGGATGAGATCTGAGCTCTTTTGGGATTTTACGCGGCGTAGAATGGCAATATAACGCCTACGTTTCGGGAAAATCTATCGGCCCCATCTTCAAGAGTCAGTGTTATCGTACCGCTTGACATTTAAAGATTGCGCCGATAGGTTTTCCCGAAACGTCGGTAAGAAACTACCATTATACTGTGCGTTAAAATCCCAGAAGAGCGCTGGTCCCATTTATACAGCGGCGGAAGCCTGAAATCACGCACACTTCAAACTGAAGTCAACTGAGATGGCTGGTGTAGCAGTGACACTCTAAACGAAACTCGCCCTCTACTCGAATTCGGTCGTATTACTGCCATTAAAATTTTTGTGACCATCCTTACTCACCCCAGTCGGCTACTTTAAGAGATAGGTCGCAGCTGTCCACTCACTAATTCTCACTGTAATCACCCGTAATAACGTTATATAGACTAATCTTTATATGAAACATACTGACACAACAGGCGATACCGGTAGCATGCAGTACAAAAACACTTTTATTCTCGATACGTTTATTAAGAAATATCACAGTTGACCTACAGCAAATACATCACATTTACTCTATGAGAAATATTGTACTTGGTATTTTTAAAAACAATTAAATTCAACGTCCTTGGGCCTGTTTGTAATTTAGTTTACACTTATACACTTTACATACATTTCCAATGTATCTTTAATTTAAAACGGGGAGCTCTCCCACACACATATTATTTAGTTTCTGTACGCATTCATATTTTGTATCACGGTCTGATGAAGACCCGAAATTAAGGTCGAAAGTAGTTGCCACTTAATAAAATTTTTCCAAATGTGTGTGTTGGTTGTGACTGAAAATATTGCTAGATATTGTGTTATATAAACTATCAAATTAAAATAAGTTAGAAAATGAAAACAAAGCGTAATAAGTAGACAGGTTTCGCTCTTCTAGAGGCTCTGCCGGAAACACTGTTTGCTCCAATAAAAAACCAGCTAGTTAAGCGCAAGATGAAAGCGGAAAAACAAAAAGAACTCGGTGTAATGTGGAACATTTGTTTGTTCGAAAGTAATGCGTCGACAAAGATTGGTAATATATCTCAGTACCAGTTATCTAAGTTATCGGGAACTGGTTGGTTACCAAACCAACTGATATCACTTTATGAACTGGTGGATTAGGAAACAGAATTTAACAAACTGGTGAATAAACATGGCATTAAAAGAAGCGGTCGTAACAATAATTAATATATCACCTTAAAATTTATGTGCTGAAATATTAACAATGTATCAGCAAGAATTTGAAGGAAAATTACTTCAAATTTTAAGGAATTTCCTCGAGTATTTTTTTTAATGGACCGAGAAACAAGTGGACGTCCATCAGCTATGTCTTTCTCCAACCGGGTGTATAAAATATTCACTTCGCAAATTCACGCAGGAACACAGTGAACGTCGACACAACCTATAGCTCTAAACATATATATGCAATTTACTAAATTTAATATGTATTACGATTTAGCCCAGCATTGTGGTAAGGAAAATGACGTACGCTTAAATTTGTCTTCATTTATTTCTATACCGGCTTATTATTAGTCTATAATAGTTTTTGTAGTATCATACCCATGAAAAGTGGTCCCTTAGTATCACGAAAAAACACAGGTTCAGTGAATGGGTGCTACAGCCGCTTTGTCAGTAATAAAGTGTCCGCAGTTGGGCCTCATTAATCACATCATGCAACCGCACAGTTTTACGTTTGTGAGACCGTGCATCATTAGAACAAAGATGTAAGACAACCAACAAGATGGAACAATTTTCGTTTATTGATCTTTTTATTGACCTATTTGAATCTGTTCTGCATGTTTCGGGCGACAAACTCGCCCATCTTCAGGAGCACGTTTGATTGTATATACAGCTTTGGTAAAATGAACCGATATTGCTGCCGACGGGTGACAAGGATGAGATGGAACAGAGTTCCATCTCATCCTTGTCACAGAGATCAACCTCAACCTTGTCACCGGCCGGCAGCAAAATCGGTGCATTGTACCAAAGCTGTATATACAGTCAAATGTGCTCCTGAAGATGGGCGAGTTTGTCTCCCGAAACATGTTCAGCAGATTCAAATAAATCAATAAAAAAAGATCAATAAACGAAAATTCTTGCGTCTTGTATTGCTTAAATCGTTGAACAGTTTTACGTTCGCTTCCTCACATGACTTTCTGGCGCGGCGCTCACTTAAATAATGAGACAACTTTACATTCCACATAAGCAGAATATTCTTGTAAGAAAACTGGAGAAGGAAATATCTGAACCTAGAAAACAGACAGCACAAGAAGACGGTAGAAAGTTATTTAATTTGGAGCTTTTTGATTTGAGTCACTTGCTTAATGTTGTTCAGGTGGTCAAATCAAAGGGGGTTAGAAGGTCGGGATACGTGTCATAAGCGAGAGAATCAAGATATACGAACAGTTTAGTTACAAAGTAACATGTTAAGAGGCCACCTGGCAAGACTTAGGCATGTATGGGAGAAGTTAATGTTAAAAGGTACCTTAGAAATATAAGGTAAAAAAATATAATTTTGCGTGTTTTTAAATAATATTAAAATCTGTCTTTCTCACCAGGTAAAGAGTACATTTCATGTTGCAAACTAGATGTACAATTAGTTGAGCATGTCGGTGTAACAGGTGGGATTCGAAAGAGACATCAGAAGTGTTACCGCTTAAACCAACCTGAATATGTCCTAATATTGTTAAAGTGATTAACACAAGGAAGATGAGGGGAATAAAGCACGCAGTACAAATGAGAGACACGAGAAACATACACAAATTTTCGAGAGAATTATTTTGCATGGTCAAAACAATTCACTGTGCAAGCCGCGAGAGTTTATTTCGATTCATAACGAAAATTGAGTCGCAAAAACACTGAGGGAGACTAATGTAGTTAACTGAGGGAAAGTTTGAGACTTGTGCTGTCAGTTTTGTTTGGAGATAGATTAATGATCCACTTAATCGCTTCTGAGGATGTGCTGTGTCCTGTGGTTTGTTCACGAACGCTTCGCCTTTAACACTGTTTCTCCTCAGAAATCAAGTGTTGCTTGTGTCTACTGAGTCACCCGCGTGAGAAATGAGCTTCTGACTCCAATATTTCAGTTCATAGGCATTAAATTGTAAACTTCCTAATTTTAATTAATTGTTTATAAAATACCGAATCAAAATGGAGTCCAGATATTCAACGTAGAAATCTTAACAAACTCGCCAGCACAATTTTTTTTGCAGTAACCAATTATCACAGCTCGACTGGTTAATAGAACATTTACAGAAATATAATACAACTAGCATAAAGCCCTTTTCAATATTTCTGTACAAGTGGTAACACCTTTTTTTCTGTTCACATCTACTTCTTGACACAGACAATTGCAACAACAAAACTTAGCCTTTCATAACTAAGAAGTCTTAAATTTGTCAATTTTTACGAACGTAAATAAAGCAATTTGCTATAGGCTATAAATTATACAAGACTTATCTGTCCTCATCAAAATAATAATAAAAAAATCATTAGAATCTTTTCACTGCAACTCCCAATTTATACGAAAATACCAAAAAAAAAAAAGAACCTTACACTTCACCAAACAATTATCATTATCAGAAATATTTGTCACCACCATAACTACTATCAAAATCACCAACGGCAGCAGAAGCATGCATAAGGGACTGGAAGCTCGGTCTGTTCCTGCTACAAATATGAATTATAGAACTGCTCGTCCTTTACGCGTTACGTAGGTCAGTGCCTTCTTCGGCAAACTGCTTTTATGGATCCAGATGACACTATATGCCATTTTACTCATTATTCCGTAATTATATATGCATCTGTAACTACCACGATAGCAGTGTAGTTTTGACTTCAGTTTGATCGGTTTCTACAACGCTTTCCCTAACAAGCAATTCAATTATTTACGAAATAGTGATGGATTTAAATTCTGACAAGAAGGGGACCAAATGGGACTTATTGTCTTCAGATCGTCATATCTATTGCACTGTATTCAACAGACCCATCTGAACCACCTTAATGTTATTTGTATATTCTATACACTGATCTATTTAACACTGTGTTTATACTGATATTTATTGGACCGTGCATCATTGTGATAATTGAAGAATAAAAAACCAAATAATTGTCACTTGTTATATTTACTTTACTTCTCAGATACTCAACATGTTTCGGGCATTAATATGTCCATCTTCAGGAGTTTGCGACTATGTTGTTGAACTACCATATTGGCTGTATTGTTCTTGGATTGCTGTGTGTTGGAGTTAGGGTGCGGTTCAGCTAGGGTGGTATCCGGGCTCCCGGCATCCCGGATACCACACTAGCCGAACCGCACCCTAACTCCAACACACAGCAATCCAAGAACAATACAGCCAATGTGGTAGTTCAACAACATAGTCGCAGACTCCTGAAGATGGACATATTAATGCCCGAAACATGTTGAGTATCTAAGAAGTAAAGTAAATATAACAAGTGACATCTAGTTGGTTTTTATTATTTAATTGTATTTATACTGCTTTATAATAGATGTTACTAGTTTAAAATATACACAAAAATTCATCACTTTTTTTACTGGATATAAGTAATTACGAAAAAGATGGTTTCTTAATTCCATAGTAAGAACAACATCCCTTGGAAGGCCCTGTGATCCCCTATCCAATTAATTGTTCCGTGTCTGAACAATAGGATCAGATCTTCAGCGGACCACGCCGCTTGATAACCAGTCACTCTGAAGAACAGACGGATCCTGAAGCGCCCAGGTGTAGATTATATGCCACACAATACACAGTGGCATAATTGTTTATGTAAACAAACTACTCTAATTCTGATGCCGTCGCCTCAAGTACGTCAAGTTACACAACTTGTACGTACCCATTCCCATCTCTTGCTTCTCTTTCAGCTTTACAGATTAGGCCATCTGACCAGCCCTAATTCAGAATTAATTTCTGACTTAACCGCGGAACTTTCGTCAGTAATTCGGCAGGAGTCCTGGCACAGTGATTCGGCCAATTGCAAGGCAAAAAGGTAAAGCAATCCCGTTACAGGTCCAGAAGGGCCCCTAGGGTTCCAGGAAGTTAATGTCCCCAGATTTAGTGACAACGGCACAGGATGGTGGTAGGTTGTCAGCCTTACGCACCGGCCGCCTTTAACCCTAAGAAATACTCCTGGTACTCATTTCTGTTAGAGGCTGGGTCGACCCCAGGGCCATAGTGCAATCGGAAGAATTTTATGTCAATGAAAAATCCACTGACACCAGCTGGAATCGAGCCAGCGACCTTCCGATTTGTAGCACAGCGCCTTAACCACTGTGCTACCGCCCCCCCCCCACTCGCAAGGCACAAACACATAAAATAACGCGCGCACATACATGCCAAGAGTACGACTCGAAATAGCGATTCTAGTGTCCGAGCGTTCATAGGCAGGACGCGGCTTAGACCGCGAAGCGAATGTCAGGGGCAAATTGATTTATCACATTTAACCGACTATCACAACGCACAGCTGATATAGCCACTCTTTACGTCTGTCGTTCTTGTACCTTCAGGCCTTCAACTCACAGTTTAGCTACGCAGAAGAATGTCCTGCTTTAGCAATCAAGAAAATTAGAAAGGCACGAATTCCTAGCGAGTATTTCGGAGTCCATTACACTCATTGGCTTCCGTCTTATATTTCATTTATGAAGCGTTAATTAAAACGTTGCTGCCAGTTACTGGCACCACACAGCGTAGTATGACTGGATGACAGTAAATAATGAACTGGAAATACTGTGGAAGGAAGTGGTCATCACGAAAATTAAGACAGTGTAATATCAAATTTAATATCACGTCAAGGCTGGGCACTGCAGCAACTTAAATACCCTTGGACCACCCCTTTTTGTGCCGCCGCGGGCGGCTTTAGAAACAATATCGTACCAGTCTCAGGCGGTTAGTCTTCTGCCTCATACAGTGGAGGCCCTGATTCCATCCCAGTCCAGTCCCTCCCTCATTTGTAAAGGACGAAGCGGCAATAGGGTGATTTATTTATCGCCCAGTACATCGGTTTTCCTCTGCAAAATACATTCCACAAGAACTCAATACTCATACTTCTTTCTGCCAATGAATAGCCTTAGCAACTGACAGAAATGTTAAATTAAACACCTATCTCTCTATCAAGGCATAAGCATGGAGAGGCTAAGAAAAACCACAATAATCCAGGATCATCAGTGTTCCGGTCGAAATTTGAACCCGGAACCTCGCGAATACAACTCAGAACAGTTGCTGCTACAGCGAACTTCTTTATCGGCTTGATGATAAACATTTATTGAAGGTTTATGACACATGTGAAAAAATCCATTTATGGCCTCAAACGCGGGTATAAATATGGTTAGTGTGGCTGTAAATTGTAATTACCCGACATCTTTATCGAGTCTCTCGTATAGAATAACAGAGTAAATTTGAAACTTTTCAGGCTCCGATAAGATAGGCGGAAATTAGATGTTACCCCCAAACAAGACGATTGTTTAATTTCATTCTAACCTCCAAAAACTCTGAATATTGTTCACGGAATGTATTTTATATTCCGTGCAATTTTCAGAACACAAAGCAATTATTTCTCTACACGATATTAACCGACTGTTTTGTCTGTGTTCACTGTCGCAGAAACTCGCATTTCCTATGTTACTTGTACTTTAGTCACACAAGTTTTCGCTGGAGTAAACTGCATTTTTAAATGTACATATAGTGACTTTAAAATCGTCCTTTAATATGTTCTGTTATTGCAGCTTAAACTCCATTTGTTTTCCAAAATTAACCACAATATTCACAACACATTTCACTGTATTCCTCAGAGTCCACTCAACAAACTTTTAGATTTCAATGTAATCCACACACCATGTGCCGAATTCTCTGATATTTGCTTGTTTCAAAAAATGTTGAAATTTCGATATAAAATACATAATGCATTCTAATTAGATCAAAAAGACCTTTAATGAAACCGCATTTTCATTAAAGCCTTCATTAGTAAATTCCATCGAAATCCATAGGGTACTTTAAAAAATTCTGAAAAATTACTTTCAGTTCATGCTTTCTTTTGTGCCTTTTGTAGACGTAGTACAATTCCACTATGAAATGACCACCAATGGTATCCTGTTCGCAAATTTTTTCACGAAGATCATAAATTAATTAGCTATTAAATGCTGATAGGTATTATTAACCACCATCATATCACAAAAAAAACTTTAGCCCAATATAAGTAACATACGATGCAATTCGATTAAAACCACAGATCCTTCTGATCCGAAATTTTAGCTTTCCCGAAATACCGTGAAACACATTTATCTCCAACTCTTAAACATTAAGCCATTTAAAGTAAAAAATGTGGGATAAAGTGTCGTGTTGTTAGGTAGATGGTAGAAACTTTTCGGAGAAAACTCTTGCCCCTATTAACAGGATATAAACGAGATTTTGAACAGTAAGGTTTTTTAAGGATGCTACGCAGTGTAAACTGACAAATGGTACCAACGTCGACAGAAGCCTACAGTCATGAGCTGCTACTCCACAAGGCAGGAAAGCCGTCCGAAAAGTTGGACCCTTTCTACTAAATCACACGAAGGCATTAGCCACGAACGTAGATGTTGAAAGGAGCAGGCTGAAGCGTTAGTAACCAACCAATAGACAACACGGTGTCATATTTCACAAGACTTTATCTTAATACACGCCCCCGTAATAACCGAGTGTTTAATAAAATAAAATATATATATATATATATATAGAAGTATGTTGAAATATCTGCTGGAAATCTGTTGACTGAAGAGGCTGAAATTCTTAGAAGAAACAGCGAAAGGCTCCTTTAGGATTCCAGCTAACTGCGGCAGCACTACTGTATCGGTAACAAATAGGTTACCATTTCCCGTTAAATGAACCGCGAGGAAACACTAAAATTATTTCTGCACAACATAAAACATCGATTCGGTTGGTTTAACCGCCTCAGGCCCCCTAAACACTGGAATCGCTGCCTCGAATTCCTCTCTGAACTCGAAATTCCTCCCCTGTTTTAAGCATACCTTCCTTTCTTATGGAACGAAAGTAGGATGATAAGTTCATCGTAAGGTTCTCATGTGTCTGTCTGTGTTTATGTGTATGTGTGTGTGTGTGTGTGTGTGTGTGTGTGTGTGTGTGTGTGTGTGTATCCTTCAACGTTTTGAAGCATTTGACTGATTATCACCGAAAGAGGTATTCAAATTTTCTCAAAAGAGACCTCCAATTGCCCTGTATAATTTTATACACTTGGTAATAACAACGAGGCCGATACGAGTTCTCAGGTTATAGAAACATTGGCACGAGGGTCAAGACATGGGGCTATGTTTGGTAACAGAGTTGGAAGTTAAGAAAAATTTTAATTTAATATTTTTATGGCAACCAGAGCAAAAAATAGTGCTTGCATAATATCTGTACTTTGCTGCCGATTCGATGGCGGACATAAGCGAACAACTGGAGACTTGGTTCCGATGTATTCGGCAAGCATACGTGAGAATTTGTATCAAATAGTCATAATTCAAAATATATAAAAATTGGCGACTGTGCGAAACTATACGATTGTGACCGAAAATTTTTCCAGAACCTCATCTTAAGTAATGGGTTTTCTTCCAAAATGAGTAATTATGACCTATAACAAATTTACAATTGCAAACAACCGTAGTTGAAAATCTTATGTATATTGACCAGTGCATCTTTGTGATAGTTGAAGAATAAGAGACCAACTTGATGTCACTAGTTATTAAGTTTTATTTCACTTCTTCTATGCTCAACATGTTTCGGACATTACTACATCCATCATCAGGAGCCTGCGACTTTT
>Ga0123352_10019892_pt1 | contig 10699 bp, 7 predicted proteins | sample TergutLab28metaG_FD_89700 | JGI IMG/M metagenome (GOLD analysis project Ga0123352, IMG submission 89700) | Labiotermes labralis P1 segment gut microbial communities from Petit-Saut dam, French Guiana - Lab288 P1 | ecosystem: Host-associated > Arthropoda: Insects > Digestive system > Gut ... | reverse complement strand
GAAAGTACTGCAGTGTGAAGCTTGAAGCGTGAGCGGTGGGGATCACCGCTGGTTCAAGAGAAGTACCAGGAAGAAATGCCTGTGACAGGAGACATACATATTGTATAATAATAATAATAATAAAAAAACTGCTACGAAATCCTAAAAAATTTCCATTACCTGCAATTTGTATTCCGAAATGTGTAAGTATAACAGAATGCAATCAAACCTCAGTCAATGCCACTCTTTGTCTGCCTCTGATATTGATATAATTGCTCCTGATAATCATGGGTCTACAGCACATAAATGAATTTTTAAATAATCTTGAGAACAAAACAAAAACAATGAGGAAATTCTTTAGGCAAACTTTTATTTACATTTGCAACAACCTGGGGAGCTGGGAAAGCATAAATTTTACAGTGACTAGGCTACTCGTTGCACAACCAAAGAAATGAATTTTGATTCCTAGCATGGTTAAGAGAATTTTCTATTCTCTGAACTGTCCAGAGCATCTCTGGGCCTCATACAGCCTCTATTCATTGCACACTTGGGGTTCTGCTGCTGGGGGTAGTAAAATGGCTGGGCTGTGAAGCTGACTGCCCACCTTCTTCTAGTTCTGGGATTAAGAACAGGGGGCTATGCCTTCAATGCGTGCACAGGGAAAACTTTTTAACTTTCACTTACCACAGCTGGTTATCTATTCTGTTCATACAGCATACTGCAGCAGAAAAAAATGATGGAGGTTGGATGGTTTGAGCACAGATGTGGGCTACAACAAAAAGAGGAACTGTGCAATGTTTTTTTCATAAAACTTGAAAAAAAATGCAATCATGAACCATACAGAGTTATGTATCTTCATTGGTTTCCACTTTGGAACTCTTAAACTCTTTTTCACTGATGTGTGGTCAGACCACCTCATGATGCTAGTGTAACAAGTAATGTTTTGAGATTAACACAAGTACAATGCATGGTTTCAAGCTTCTGCTGTGATGTGGATGAGAACTGTACCCTTCTGGGCTTATTATGCACTGAGAATTGGTGATTTCTTACCCATGTTTCTGAACAACTTATGGGTCCCATCTTCAAGGGTCAAGAATCCAAGAAGAAAATAAAATCCTTGATGAAGTGATCAATAGGTTGTGCCAAAATGTTGGTAAGAAATTACTACTTGCTGCAAAATAGCCCAGAAGTGTGCAGTTCTCAACACATGTACAGATCTGAAATGTGTGTAAATATAGTATGAATGCCACATAGCACTGTCAAACTAAAAACTAACTTTTAACTGATGCACAAGCACAAGCTGAATATAGGGTATTACACAAAAAGTGAAGCTGACTTGTCTGGTTCAAGTGCTATTTCTTGAGGAATTCATGTCTGATACCCGGAGGGAAAAAATAGTATCTTTGGTATGAAAATATTGTAAATCAAACTGTTCACGGAAATTCTTTGGTATGAAAATATTGTAAATCAGATTGTTGGTGGAAATTTTGCAACTTGATGGGTCAAAATCAACCTACGATGATAAACCAAGTTACAATGTTTGTAACCCTATTTGTACATTCACAGACATGACAGACATTGGTTATTAGGGACAGTGATTTAGAGACATTTTGTGTAAGTACTGTGTGGAGTTTATATTCACATGCAATGACAGCTTCATGTGAGAGTGCTGAATCAATGTTAGACTGTAATTAAAACATCACTATTGTTGTCATCTGTCTAGTAAAAATTTACTAATAGTTTATGTGACGGAATTATTCAAGTAGTGCCTCACAAACACCAGGACTAAGCAAGCAATCATATGGGTTGACTGTTGTTTCAGCTTCACATCTTGTAAGGGATTCAGTAAGTCATAACTGCTATAGTACCATCCAAAATGTTGCACTTTACATCATATGACACTTATTTATAAGTAGTCCAGTATTTGGACTATGAACTGGTTTCTAATTTCTTGTAAATATGAAGATCTGTGTAATATGGGTTACTGAAATTGAAAGTTGCGCTAAAATAAATTATTTTTACAACATTAAGGTGACAATCAAACTGCCTTCATTTGTCTCCGTGTAAAACCGCATTCACATAACTGCTATACTTGAGAAATGCACCAGTAACTACAGAGCTTATTTTCAAAAAACATGTTATGTCCGTTTTTTAAGAGAACTGAATTTTGATTACACAAGATAGTGGTATAAAAAGATGCTAAAAAAGTATAAATTACATAACCTAACCTAATGCAATCTGACTGATGGCTACAGATATTTTACTGAGTACACAGAGGTCCACAATGACATCTCAGTTCTTGCCAAAGTGGACATACATTCTTAACACTTCTTTGTACAAGTGGCCAAATGAATAATTACCATGCTGATTCCACAACTGGTTTATGGATTCAAATTACTATTGGAGCAGAACATCTTATATTGTAAATCAGGCATGGGAATGCAACAAAAGTTGTATCTCCACATCACTGACGATCACTTTAACTTGGACCACATTTACTGACATTCGGTGTGAAACAGACATGTGGTCAATAATTGCACAAGTGAAATGTTCCCACAACATGGCAAGTTAAGTATTTAAAAGTGATAAATGTTCATTAGACATACCAATTGTGGGAACATGGCTTAGGGTTTAAATGATATTTGGTGTTATGGTCCATTGAAATTCATTATGAACATTTGTTTTGCATCATAATGCAAATAATGCACTTAATATATGTCTCATGTTCACGAAGCTGGACATGTAAAATAAAAATCAGTTACTAGGTACCCACTGTGACATAATGTTAGCCTAACATAACTCACAAACTTAATCTACCCATCAGAATTATAGTCAAGACAAAAATTATACACAAAGGTCAGAGAAAGAATGATCACAGGCAGTGGGGATTCAAGCCAGTCGCATTATGTTACTTACACTGCATTGTCTCCCTTCTATCGAGAACTCAGGGGCATCTCCCTGAGGACGGAAACATTTACCTGATTATTACTCATAGTCGTTATCTTATTGTCATTAATTTTAATTGAATATAACTGTTATTAAGTATAACATTCAATTTATTTTAATGTAATTAAATGACATGATTTATTAGTGTACATTCGTACAAGACCAGGCCAGTGTATGAGCAACAGATGGTAGGAGTGAGGAAAGGCACTGAGAGGGGAGATAGCTTCTAGGTGGACAGAATTTGTGTTCTTTCTCTGATCTGAGAGAAGTTGTGTAACTTGTCATGACACTGATATCCAGTACAATGTGCAGGTGTAACACTTATAGCTAACGCTAAAAAGACACAAATCCTCTGAAATCTGCACAAAAATACAAGATGTATACTATTCATATTTTGTCAGGCACTAAGCATAATATTTAGTTATGTATGATGACAGCCATGCTTTTCTTCAATGTCTTTATCATATTACTGACCGATAATTTAGCACACGTGTATCATTTAGGTCAGCGGTCTTCAAACTCTTAACATCTGTTGAATGCTCACAGCTGAATCTCAGTTTTTGTAAAGCAAAAAATGTACTTTTTGGGTACAGATATAAAATAAAACTTTTTGAAACATAAATTTCTATTTAGAAACTGAAAATTTTTATGCACAATTATGAAAAAAAAAAAAAAAAAAATTGTGGTGATTTACACCGCAAATAAACCTAGCCCAGTCGTACACCAGGATAAGGTTGTAAATCAAAATGCAAATCAAAGTTAAAATCTTATTTTTACTGATTTCATCATAAAGGAAATGTGTTCATAGAATATCTGAAAGTCACTTATGGAACACAGTTTGAGTACCACTGACTTAGGTGGTACAACATAACAAGTAACAGTGATTAGATCAGCCCAACACAGATTATGGCCTTTTTTTTCCAAGAATGTCATGACAGATGCAGGAGGCATTATGAAAAGCACATAAAATACATTTCGTACATTCATAAAGTCCACCATGAGTAACTAAAGAGAGTATGATTGTTAAAGTGAGTCGTTCCCTTGAACAGACTATTTTCTCATGATAACTGGAAACTGGCTGTAACTGAATAGTTCCTCATAACAGCTAAGCAATACGCTAGGCACATGACATTAGTAACTGCTAGTAAAGGACACAGCATAGTTACACAGCCAAGAGCATATTTTGGTTTCTAACTGCTAAGTCATGAGTTGATGCTGGCTGCTGTACATTTTACAATTAGCTTTAATTTACCTGTTAAATGCAGCACGCTGCTTGTGAAAACTGACATCCTAGTAGTTTGTAAAGTCATTAGGCACTATGTCACAAATATGTATGGGAGGCAGTGAAGGTATAGCTTTATGCATTATTAGCCTTCAGCCTTAGATGAAGGAGAGTAGTCAGCTTCATGCCCTGGCTGCTTTGCACAAGGAGCAATGGATTCCAGTTCCTACTAGATGGGAGGCTGGGTGGGCTTCAGAGTCAGTCCAATGCTGTGGGGGGGGGGGGGGGAGAACCTCTTCGTCTTCTGGAAATCAAACCCTGATCCTTTGTTCATCCAGCCTGTATCTAGTCCTTATACTAACTGCACTATCCCAGCCCCCTCAATATTTTTTACAGTTTGCGAGGAACTGTCTTCATCTACCAATTATATCAGTATAACATACATTCTTCAGTTAATTTGAGAATCAGATTAGTTGTTTGAAATTCATTCCCATGTATTTTTAAACTTGAAAACTATACCTTCATTAAATTCCAGAATTCAAAATTAAAAAATTTCTTAAGTTAAATCAACTCAGTTGTTCAAAGATCACTATTGCAACCCTTTTTTAAGTCTTTTCTGTACTTTAAGCTTTATTTTCGTAAATTATATTCTAGTACTTTTGATTACCGGCATCCCTTTGAGAGCAAGTCTTTGTACTCTGACTGTACATTATCTGGGGCATTCAGTCTCTTTAATATGCCTTAAGGGTAGACTGAAGAAACTGATACAATACAGTGTCAGTCTTGTGTTTTAAAATCATAGTCACCCAGATAATATTACTCAGATTAGGATAAACCAAACATAAAGCTACATACAAAATTTAAACTAAAGACACCAAACTGCATGTAGAATTTCTAAGAGACGCAGCTAAACATCCAATAACCCTAGAATTATAGCATTTGGCAGTCAGTGTATGAGAAGAGAGAAGAAAGTACTGATCAATAATAGGCATTATTGGTTAATTTTTGGAAAGAAAAAAAAATTTTTTTTTGGGGGGGGGGAAGTGGGGGGGGGGATTCCCAACAATTATGACCCATCATGGGGGAACATACAGCTCCGAAAATCCTGTATATAATGTTGTCATGATAAATTGTAACCATGACATAAACCCTGTGAGAGATGCTTAATAGTAAGACAGTATAAACAGACAACAATTGGCAGACTTTAACAATGATGTCCACACTTAATGGACAATTCTAAATAGAAATAATACAACCAGTTAAAATAGTACCTGCCTCACCTCTGAGCTATATTTTAATATATAAATAAAGTATTAACCAATTAGTATAAAACTATGAAAAAAATTATTGTACTATGGATTTATGTTCCAATCGAACCATGTCTATCCGCATCATATAAACTGAGACAAACAATCTTTTCCTCCACGTTTGTCATCACACATACACATGACATAATCACGCATATGCTTTTCTTATACTTCACAAGTTTACAAAAACTTTGAAAATCACAGTTTATATTAATAATATTGTGCACTCTCCACTATCAGTGAGATTCTTAAAAAATTCATGGGATATAAATGTGTCTTCTTTCGTATACACTTTTAAGGAGGGCCGGATGCCAAAAGGTGATTATGGCACATAATAAAGCCCAATCAGTATGAAATGACTGAAAATATTGCAAAGTTAAACTTCTGCAGAAGTCCCTGTTTTGTTACAAAATCATACAGGTGTAGTTATTTACATTCTTTATGTTATGTTCATGATGATCTTCCAAATCCTATAATGACAGAAGTATGATGAGGAACTGCAGGTACTTCTAAACCATGCCTATTTTATTTACAGCATCAAATAGTTTTACTTCGTCATAGTAGAAATTCTTTGCTCTACTTACAATCATAATGTCACTGTTACGCTGCTTCATTCATAACATTTTACACACGTCACAATTTTCTTTACCCCGACTGTCAAATAGCCATGTAACAAACTATGACAGAGAAAATTCTCCAAGTGGATTGAAGTCCTTTTGATGTGAACTATTGGCAGCTCGTCTGTAGCCCCAGTAGTGCATGGCTGGGGCACAGGCCCTCTGTATAGCTCTTACTTCTGAATGCGTAAGATCCTGGCGCCAGTGGAACGGAGCAGACTTGGAGTTACGATACGTACTCGACACACCACCTACATTCACTTTTGTATGTGTGTCCAGGAAAAGTTGAATGTTAGGATGGAAGTCCAGTCCAAAAAATTCAAAAAGTTCTTGAACACCTTTATGTGGCTCCACAGAGAGATCTTCATATCGCACAGCCCTGTAACAAGTGATGAATTTAATTGAAGGAATCCTATCTGATGGCTGAAAACTGTAGATTTAGAAAAAATGAAGTTGGCAGTCACCAGACGTAAAGTGGGATGAAGAGCCACCTGCTGATACGACACAGTGCCATGATGTTCCTTCACATGTGAGTCATGACAGTCTCATGTTTAAGCATAAAAGTAACAGTCCTAAGGCAAATACAATTGGGCATTACATTTAGGATCATTGGGCTTCAAGACTCGGACCTCTGTCTAGTACTCACAACACAACACAATGGTTTGGAAAATACATCTTTTTGGAATACAAGATCACATGGACATAGTCTTGAAACCGAATAATCCTAAAAAGAGTCATAAATTTCCCAAACACAGTACAATACTCCAAGGACTTTTATAACCAAAATTACATGTGCAGATCAACATAAGGACACATATTCTATGATCATTTACGCAGAGTCTCCAGAGGTGTTCATTAGTATGATACAAGCATGCTAAAAAGGTGAAGTGTCAAAGCATCTAGCATTTAATGATCATGCTAGCTGTTGTGAGAGTTTTCAGTTATTTGAAAATATTATGTAATGTATGCTAGTTCTATAATTGCTCAACATCTTCAAGTGCATGTACCCTCATTGGTAAGTTTTTATAAACTGTGGAACAAAGTTCTGTCCCTCATATATAAAAATGAGAGTAATGCTCTTTCTGCCTATAGCCTCACAGAACTTTCAATAAAATTATGAAATATCTGCATAGTACTTCTTTTAAGCGTGTTACTTAATGATGCTGTAATTCCGACAATTATACGAGGGTCATTCCAAAATCAACCTCCGATTGGTTGGTAAAAATAAACGTGATGTCGTAGCGTCAAAGTGCAAGCTCGGTAGTAACAAGTAACTTCTGTTCTTGCTGTATGCATATGCTGTAACATTTTCGCTGCGTGGTGTAGGAGTAAATAGTGATAAAACATGGACACTATCATCGCCACTCCCGCCAGCTGTGAGGTATGTGCTGTGATTCGTTTTCTTCACGCAGAAGGACAAAGCACAGCCGAGATTCATCATCGATTGTGTCATGTATATGGTGACAATGTTATGAGTGACAGTAGTGTGAGGGAATGGTGCAGAAAATTTAGGGATGGGTGGTCCAGGACGACTCTCAACTGTGACTGATGAACTCATTCAAAAAAATGATGGCTACAGTATTCTGGGAACGCAAGGGAATTTTGTTGACAGAATTCACGGCACAAGGGACCACAATAACGTCAGAGGTTTATTGTGAAACACTGCATAAGCTTCGGAGGTCGATTCAAAACAAACGGCACAGGATGCTCAGTAAAGGCGTCGTTCTCCTGCATGACAACGTGTGGCCCGACACTGCGGCTCGCACAAATGCTTCAAACAAGCTCTTCAACTGGGATATTTTCGACCACCCTCCTTACAGTCCTGACCTGGCGCCAAGCGATTACTATCTCTTCTCCAAGATGAAGGTCTGGTTGGCTACCCACTGTTTCCACACCAATGAAGAGCTCATGGATGGCGTCAAAACCTGGCTGCATAACTTGGCGGCGCCGTTCTATGATGAGAGACTGCAAAAGTTAGTGCCACGGTACGACAAGTGCCTATATGTGGATGGCAACTATGTGGAGAAGTAATGCAGATATGTATGTAACTGTTCCATATAATAAAGTTTTGTTCTCTGTTTTATATTTTTTTTACCAGCCAATCGGAGGTTGGTTTTGTAATGACCCTCGTATAACATCTCTCACAGAAGAAAGAATGAGTGTGGAATATTAGTGGAATGGTACTGACAGGATAGGAATGGAGTACATAGAGAAAAAGTGTCCAAATTCTACTTCATCACAAATCCCATATGGACTGCTCTGGGATCGAACCCAGGCCTCTGTGGCAAGAGGCCGGTGACTAACGATTTAAACCATGGCAATATTACATATGCATATAAAACCTTTACACTTCTGCCACTACATTACCCTGTGTCATATGTTTCAAAATTAGTATGAACACATATATCTTCCAATGTTCAAATTATTTGACATTCATAGGGCCGTGCATCATAATATTATTTCTACAGTAAAACCAACTAGATGCACCAGTGTATAAAATTTATTTTATTTTGGAATGACACTCTACAAGTTTCGGACGGTCTTTCCATCCATTATCAGGAATTCAAGAGTATAACCACTAGCAAGCAGACAGCAGTATCTGTGTGACAAATGCCTATTGCTGTATGTACAGTCTTGAACTCCTTATGATGGAACGAAAGACCGTCCGAAACATGTACAGTGTCATTCCAAAATAAAATAAATTTGATACACTGGTGCATCTAGTTGATTTTACTATAGAAATTCAAATTATTTGTTGCTGGCACACATATTAATTCCAAGTTGTCAACAAATTCATGTCACAACTGATGAATTATTACATATATGGAAGAAAAAAGAACTTCAAACTTTAAATTTTATATTAAGATATATTTTCTTAGCATTTCAATACACAATTCTGTTAACAACACACACCATATTACTAAGCCATAATATGTTTTAAACTGTTCATCTACAAAATTAAAGGAAGAACTTCTGTGATGACACAAACTCTCTAAGGATTTACCTCTGTCCCTAGAAAATAAGCTAGTTTAGGTTTTCACTGTCAAAGGAGTTTGCAGCATGGGTTTTGCTTAGCGTTGGGTTGTCTCAAACTTTAACAGGGGGTGCATGGAATAATGAGCAAAGAGATTCATCTTTATCCGAACCTGTAGAGGTATCAGCAAAATTAGCAAATTTGCATGTTTTTTTCTCCTCAAACTAACAACTTTGTATTTAGACTTTTCTTACATCACTACATAACTTCCATGATGCAGAGCATGATTTATGGTCAGAGGCATGGATACTCTGAGCTATACATCAAAGATGCATATGCATATGATATTCACAGTCTTGATTCAAAGGAACTTTACAAAGCATTAAGAACACGTACCGGAACCTGTGAGGGTATTTCATTGTGAGACGCACAGCTGCACTGTAATCTGCTACAAGATCTGTACATAACCGTCTTGGCTCGAAGCAGTCAGGGTTTCCTGGGCACCAGTCTCGGTGTTTCCTAGACTGAAGTGTTCCCCTTGGATCTCGCACCAACAGCACCACACGGACACCCAAACTGCCAATATAAGAAATGCAATACTGTAAGCTGTAGGAGGAGAAAGGTGACTCGCTGTCATCAGTGTGTGCAAATGTGGCTTTAGGTGCAGTGTTAGAAATATCAAGCATAATTAACTGCGCCACATTCTCAATATGCGGGTGATGTTATCCCTCTGCTTCATAAAGCACAACACCATAAAATTATATGGGGGGTTAAGATGTATCTCAGTGCATTCTTAACATTGGCACTGGATGGAGATTCTCACACTATCACAGTCTGTCTTATTACAATTCCACACCCTTTTCCAAAGCCAGTTCTCCATACAGCGTGATCTAGCGCTCCCTCTTTCAACTTCCAGTATCTTCTTGTTTTCTTAAGGTCATACAGTAACTGCTTACATCATCTTCCTCACCTTCTCATCACTTCTATCTTTGGATGGATAGTAGTGCTACTTTACACTCAGAAAAACACTACCAGGATCTATTGAACCAGAGACATGATTTGTGTCCTCAGTTGGTGTGGATGTGATACAAGGAAATGCATCCTGATTCCATAGTAATTCAGACTGCAGCAAGTCACTAAACTGACCAAGCTATCTAGACTCCAAAATATGCAACAATTTATTCCTGTAAACAGTATTTCTCTGTGTTTTAAAATAAGCTAATAAGTATTACAGATTATGGGTGCAGAAAGATTTACAAATATAAATTTACAAGAATGTAACAGTGACTACTGCAGGACTTTTAAGATAATTTTGGAGGATACATGAAAATACAGAATAGGAACCTTTCTTCTAACTTCTTATTCAAAGATGCACTCCTGTCCATTCTTACTGAAAAATTCCATTGTAACATTTCAGTATTTCTGCCGATTATTAAGAAACTCTGCACAATAAAGTGACATATCAGAAGTATTACAAACAAACAAACAAACAAACTCTGTGGCTTTAGTCCGCACGCGAACTATACCGACAGAGCAGCCGCAGCCGGTCGGCGAATTTAGTGCCAACTTTTGCGGATAGAGGGGTGTCACGTGGTCAGCGCAACGGGTCCCCACAGCCGTTAATCTCTGTTTTCTAGACCTGGAGCCGCCACTT
>Ga0123352_10019891_pt1 | contig 10700 bp, 10 predicted proteins | sample TergutLab28metaG_FD_89700 | JGI IMG/M metagenome (GOLD analysis project Ga0123352, IMG submission 89700) | Labiotermes labralis P1 segment gut microbial communities from Petit-Saut dam, French Guiana - Lab288 P1 | ecosystem: Host-associated > Arthropoda: Insects > Digestive system > Gut ... | reverse complement strand
GAATGTTGGGAACCATCTCAGCATTTGCTTATAGACACAGGGAAACCGAGAAAAACCTGTGTCGAGGTGGCCGGTCGCAGGACCTTCCGAATACTGACTTCTAGCCAGCAGTCCGGCATCTAACGTAAAAAAAAAACAGCAATCCTGTGTAGGTTTAGAGGTCGTGTTCATGAGTGTTATTTAGGGCTCTGGCGTTTGCTAACATGAGTTAGCGATGGTGTTAGTGAATGAATGAATGCAGTTGGTATTCGTGATTTGGTACTGGTAGTAAGGAGCCGAAGTGCGGCGGAAGAACCTGTTATAGTGCCACTTTGTACACGCCAAACTTGTTGTGGAGTGATTTGGTATCCTACTGGTGTATCTGAGATGAGAGAGCGCGGTGTTAGTACGCAGGTAGGTGAGATAGAAATGTGCACACAAGGGAAAGAAATGATAAAATAAAGAAGTAGAAACATTGACATAAGAATAAGACACTGAAATAAGAATAAATCGTCAGAATAGAATTCCAAAGAAATATTCAAACGCGCCAGCATTCTGTTTGGCCTATACAAGCTGCAGAACGACAGCCGAAGCCTGAACCCCCCCCCCCTCCTGCTCCCCTTCTTTTATGATCTCGGCTAACAGTAACTTGGAAACAGATAAGGAACGTTCTACGAAAAGGCATTTTGTAAAACTCTGGAAATGCTGCATACACTGAAATTACTGGAGTGTGTTTGCATTCAGATATATTCTGTACGGGTGGGGAGAGGTTTTCACTGTTGGAGAGAAGTCTGCTGTATAAAAGGGGTAAATATCCTTGCACACACATACACACATTCATACGTACTCGTACATGCTCAGTGGGCCAGAATAATTCCTTCGCAGAATCGCTGAAAGAAAATGTGGCCATGTGCTGCCATGTACTTTGAAAAGTTACTAAAGTTTCCGAATTTACTTTTTTTCATTTCCGTGTCAAAACTGTAAATTAAAACACAGCGCTGCTCTGGGAACACTTTGATATACTGTAGGCCGCGGGCTAAAATTCTGCAAACAACTTTAGATCTTACGACGGTGACGTCATATCGAAATGACGTCACACCCTACCCTTTATGACGCTTCCTTCCAGAACGGAGCTAAGTTTTTGTTGATATAACTCAAAAGTTTGCACAGAAGTTGCTAACCGTCTGTCTAGTCGCCACCGCGTCTTGTCGCAGTTCGACGTTGCCCAGGGATATAGCAATGCTGCACCGACGCGTGAGCTCCGGCCAGGATGATAACAGCGTGTCTTGCTGATCCTTAAGTCGCCCCGGTGCTGTAGGCCAGTACATGTGGGATTTGTGGTGGACAGATTGGCACTGGGAAACGTGTGTCCCCCGAGTAATCGTCTTCGTCATCAGCATTGATCCGCCAGTCCTCCATTCTCATTCATTCATCTATCGCTGGGGTTACACAGTCCTACCGACTGTCCAAACTGTGAAAGAGCACACCTGATTGTGATATTGACTGGCAGGGGACGAGGATCGCTGTTAGTCACCCCTGCACAGTGCTTACCAGTTAGGTGAAGGGCATTCATTCATTCTACATACACGTCAGTTGCATAGTCTCTTACGAAGCCAGTTGCCAGAGAGTCAGATGTAGTGCTACAAATAGAATAGTTGGTCCAACAAGATGCCTATGTATTCAGTTTATTACATTTCTGTAGGCAGTTCTACATGTTTCGGGCGTTGACACCCATCATCAGCAGGAATTCAACAACGAGAGTGGATGGTAGTAGATCGGGTTGACTAGTGCCAGAAGCTGTAATTACAGCCGTACCAGCTCCTGATGATGGGTGTCAACACCCGAAACACCAGAAGCTGTAATTACAGCTGTACCAGCTCCTGATGTTGGGTGTCAACACCTGAAACACCAGAAGCTGTAATTACAGCTGTACCAGCTCCTAATGATGGATGTCGAACACCCGAAACATGTAGAGCTGCCTACAGAAATGTAATAAACTGAAAAGAGTCGCATCTTGTTGGACAGTTATTCTATTTGATTCACGATGCACGGACCCATGAATATAAAAGTTTCAAGTATTTTCTTTTTCCTTAAGATCATCCGATAGCTGCTTACGTCTTTTTCCTCATCTTCCTCTCCCTTCTATTCTTCCCTCTATCTTCCCTACAGTGAGGTTTTTCAGAAGGCAGTTCCCTCACAAGCGATGACCAACCCAGTTAACCTTCCTTCCCCTACTGTATACAGGATCTTCCTTTCGTCCATGACCGTACGCAGCACCTCTTCATTTCTCACACGATCAGTCCAACTGATCTTCTCCATCCTTCTCCAGCGGCACTTTTCAATATTTCACAGGTATATCTGGTCTACTTTCCGAAGTTTTAAACTTAAGAGGAAAAATGAGGCTGCAGCCAACCACTGTGTCCGAGAACTGTGCTCTTCTGCGTTGTTACGCAGAGACTAATGGTGATACCTATCCGACTTTCCTGGACAACCTATCGGTCCCATTCTACCTTGAACCCTGACGAAGGGATCGACAGGTTGTCCCGCAACGTCTGTAAAATTACCAATACTCGTTGCGTAACAACCCAAAAGAGCGCAGTTCTCTGCTGCTTCGCGGCGGTAGACTGAAATCACTCATAACCACTGTGATCGCTCGCTGTGGTAATGTCGTTACACAGTCAAGGGCGGCCGGCCGGCCGGCCACCAGCACAGAACCAACCGCCTACACTGCGACATTGAATAAATATTGTATCGTGTGGTCATTCCAGATCGCCACACATTCGATACGTAACGTTGTCGGTCGGTCTGATGACACTGGTCCTGTGTCGGCGGTTGTACGGTGTAATGACGCGTGGAGTTGCCGTTGTGTGGGTTGACCAGCTGTGTAACACAGTGTTAGCACATGACAACGGTGCAGGAATTAGACAGATGGAATGCTCTTACTGTGCAGCCGTTTGAGGAAAGTAATGCACTGTGTGCAGTAACCGTTCGAACAGGGCTGACTGTAGAAATGTAGTGTTAGTGTTGCCACTGCCGAAACATGCAGTCGACTGACTGTGTGTTGGTGACCATAGTGTACAGTCCGGTAGTGTAAGTAGTGTTAGTGTTAGTGCTGTCCTCAATATGGCTGCCACTGCCGAAACATGTTGTAGACTAACTGTGTGTCGGTGACCATAGTGTACAGTTCGGTAGAGTAAGTAGTGTTAGTGTTAGTGCTGTCCTCAATATGGCTGCCACTGCCGACTGACTGTGTGTCGGTGACCATAGTGTACAGTCCGGTACAGTAAGTAGTGTTAGTATTAGTGTTAGTGCTGTCCTCAATATGGCTGCCACTGCCGAAACATGCAGTAGACTGTGTTTCGGTGACCATAGTGTACAGTCCGGTACAGTAAGTAGTGTTAGTGTTACTGTTAGTACTGTCTTCAATATGGCTGCCACTGCCGAAACATGCAGTCGACTGACTGTGTGTCGGTGACCATAGTGTACAGTCCGGTACAGTAAGTAAGCAAGGAGACAACAACTAAGCGGGATGCAGGAGCTGACAGTTGCTGTTACCGTTTGTCTGCCTGTAACTGATAACGCGCACTGGGGTTACGTAAAACACAGCGACGTGTATTGGCTCTTTCTGTATTTCCCTTCCTTTCACTCTCCCTTCCTCAGCACGCACTCTAGCTATTGCCTGTAATCTCTTCAAATTCCTGCCTCCCCTTTTGCTTCACTAATTATTTCTTCTTAGTTCGCCTTTCTCCTTTCAGGCGCTTTCGCATTAAAAGCGAAAAACCGCTTATTAGGTCCTTCATTTCTCTCCGTCCGTCTGTCCGTACGGGATGGATTTTCGTGAAATTTAATATTGAGAACTTTAATGAAAACCTGTCAAGAAATTCCAAATTTTATTAAAATCGGACCAAATGTTGGGAACTTCGTAGGATGAATTCAGTCGGTGTACAATTGTATTGGTCGGAGGGCTGCGATGTGTTTTGTGGCTCGACAGCACAGCGCAGGAAACTCATTGTGGCGTTTTCTTGGCAACCGTCAGCGGTTCTGTATCGCAGATAACTACGTGCAGGTCAACAGAACTACGAAAAGGTGCATTGTTGCGCACGAGTGCCAAAATATTACGCTATACGTAATGTGCCTGTCTGGTTATGAGATCACTTCAGATACGTTATGTCTGTCTGTCCGTACTGTTCGCCACACCTACAGTACAAGTAATGCCTGAAGTAATTTGATTCCTAACAGCCACTAACTAATTACATCTGCCGGTCCCAGTGGCCGCGCGGTCTAAGGTGTGGATCTGCGGCCGCTCGCCTGCTGAGATTGTGGGTTCGACTCCCACCGGGGGCATGGATGTCTGTTGTGAGTGTTTTGTGTTGTCAGGTATAGGTCTCTGTGTCGGGCTGATCACTCGTCCAGAGGAGTCCTACCGACTGTGGTGCGTCGTTGTGTGTGATCTAGTAACGTCGTGAATGAGGTGGCCCTGTCCCCACTGCGGTTTGTCGCGCCAAAAAAAACAAACAAACTAACTAACTAACTAAACAATTCACGGAACGGCCTCCCTGTCATGTGTCAGTATCTTCTAAGCTACTCAATACATTTCTCTAATCTCACGCCACTTGTCGCTGTCTTGGACACTCCTCAACCTTGTGTTGTTATTTACAAATATTGCATTCTGTCCATAACGTGCTTCGTCAGTAAGCGGCCCAATACTTTCGAGGGTGTTCATCGAAACGAAGGGCGTGGTTACGAACCAACGTGCTCTGTCCTCAATTGATTAAGACAGCACTTTATAACAGATAGTGGCTGGACTGCCGGTTTGGGTTCTGCGCTGCTTGCTTTAAGGCAGATTTGTGTGAATTCAATATCGATATCGTTACTGTTGGAGTGCATCGCAGTATATGCAGATCGCTGTGCCTGCTGACACTCTAAAGCTGTCATCAGCGCACGTCAAGAAATAAAACCGAGCTGGGGTCGTCGATATACAGGCAAGTTGCTTCAGGAAGTTGCAGGTCACCAGCTTGCCCTAAAGAACGTTCGAACGAACCTGCAGTTGACACAGCACTGACCACAAGATGACAGTTTATTGACAGCAGAATGTCAGTGGAGGCTGCTTGCAGGATCGTGTGGATCTGGTACCTCCATCTTCAGGGTGACGTGAGTGGTTTGCTGCCATATGGTTGTCGTGGCAACATCCCTTGCAAGTTGTTTAAACAACTAAATAACTACCTTCTCAGAATTACGTCAGTATGTGCCAAGTAGATATAATTACCCCGAAGATGGAAGTAGCACGTCTCGCCAAAACATTGCTATTCGCTTACAGTGATATATGGTCTGAAGCCGAGCACACTGACTAAAAATCATAATGGCTGACTTTAGGGCTTTTTTACTGCTTGAATATTAAATTGTGGTTTATTTGGAACGTGATTCCGTGCATTTTGGTAGAGCCTTGTCAACATTTTAGAGGACTGTGCTGTCCCCATTTTGGGTAGAAAAGTTTTTGAATGTTGGTAATGCTTTACCCAGAGGGTGTGGACGGGAGATTGTTTCTGAAATGTTGGTGCCTGCTAGCTACATACACGGCGTCATATTCATATCACGTAGTCCCGTTACTAGAAATCTCCATATCTAATTCACGCCTTCAGTACCCGTGAGAGATATAGAGCCTTACACAGCATATTCACAGTGCTAAGGCAATAGGCTTCTGTAGAGGTGCAATAGATTTTAATATCTGACGGGAAATAGGCTAGCATGTGGCGTTCGACGTGACATCAGTGATTGCAGGCAACTGCTGAAATATTATGCTTTAAATAGGCCACGTCTTTCTTAGTCCTAATTCTTACACATGATTCGATTCATTCCCATCTGATTTATGGTCACAAAGCAAGTGCATCTGCGGCGGTGCTTAGAGTGCCTAAAATCAGGCACATTAAATGACAGTTTCACTGCTGTAGACCTGCTTTACTGCTTAAGTTTCTTCAAAAATTCATTATGAATTAATAGGTAAAAGGTAAAGGTCACCAAATAACAGGCCATGAAGTACCACAGGAGTATAGAGATATAGCTGTACTCTTTCTTCAACCTCGGCGCTAGATATGGGTGGTCAACGCCACGCCCCGGCCGCTTTACCCCCGGGAAGGAAACCCGGTAACCATCGTACAGGAGGCTGGGTGGGCCCCATGACCGGTCTGGATGGTTGCGGAAAATATCGCCGCCATCGGCTTTGGAATCCTGGACCGTAGAGCGAGTGGCGAGTCGCTATACCGACTGAGCTGTTCCAGCACACCATTGGGAGTTGATAGTACTGAGTAATTTTTGGTTGTAGCCAAAATTTTGGGTTCATAAAGATGATGAACTAGGCATGTAGAATTCGTGACTGTGGGTCAGCAGGACGGCCTGCATTGCATATCGGTTTGTGGGGTTAGGGAAGGCGGCCGTTAGCCGGATTTGTGTCCACGCCCTAAGAGACTGATTTCTAACGAAGGGGACCTTCTTCTTGAAATGTTAGCTTACAGTCACGCTGCAGTGACTAGAGCCTTAAGCGTGATTTTGAACACAGAAACCAGCTGCGCAAACGTCAGCAGTCATAGTGAGTTCTATTTCAGGCCCTGTTAACAGGCCAGCAGTAGGACTTTAGGTAGGTGATATGAAGAGACATCACAGGTACCACTAACTGGACACTGCTAGTGTACAGAACGAGACGTCTTCAGGCGACTTTTCGTGCTGTTTATTTTGATTTCCGAAAATGTGTTGAAGCCCACATGATTGCCGTTTGGCCGCAGAAGTTTTGTCTCAGTTTTCTTGAAAGTAAAGCAGAAAGTGACGATACCGACCGCAGTTCTGTTAACTATTGACGGGACTTAATATTATAGTCGAGACCAGCCTCGAAGTCTAGTGGTCAGAGTCTCTGACTACAAATCATGAGGTCCTGGGTCAGTCTGCTCAGAGCTTCTGACCAGTAAGGTTGTGCGCGGAGTGATTAACCTTTGAGTTGAAAGTGAAAGGCAGTATAGTGAGTAAGGTCGAGTGGCCTACGTAAGGTAGAAGAGTAGTGTTAGTGCACAATTACCGAACGTCTCAATACAATAGTTTGTACATTCGACCCAACCAGTCCGCGTGTCACCGCATATGACATCCACGAGTGGATTCAACAAGTCCTACGTATTCCAGAACACACTGTCAGCATGATTCAGATTGGCGGAATAAAAAGGCAAGTATTCATAAAATTGATAGATAACGCGTACGTTCAAGCCCTCCTTAGGGAAACAAAGGACAAGCCGAATACAAACATCACAACGGATTACTATCAATAGTCAACATAGCAATAGCTGGGATGGGCACTAAACGCGTCCGTATCACCAACCTACAGCCCGAAGTAAAAGAACACGCCATACGAACCGCGCTCACCCACTTTGGAACAGTACTAGCTGTAATAGAAGAACTGTGGCCAAAGACGTATACGTATATATAAAGTACCGAATGTTGTTCGTCAAGTCACGATAAAACTGACTAAACACATTCCTTCACAACTAACGTTGGATGGGCACAAGGCACTACTGTCCTATGAAGGACAACCAGCCACGTACTATGGATGTGGAGACATCGGTCATCTCTATCCGACGTGCCCCAAGCGTAGGGACAGAGGGGCCGTGTCTCGCGACCAACAACACAAAACATACGAAACTGTCGTAGCACCCAAAACATCGACACCTCCCACACTGACGGAGAACGCAAAATATGTCACACTGAGCAATAATGCAGAGAACCCTGTGGATCATACACTCCCTAACATGGACGTGCCACGTCATGAGGACGACACTTGCATAGAAGAAACCGACCCTCCACCAACCGTAGAACCAGAACGACACCGGATAAACAGTGATGCACACAATGAGACGGCAAGTCAACAACAACAGCAACAAAGTCAAATGGAACAAGACACTGATACCATAATGGAGGACGCAGTACACAATGTAACAACTATACGAGAGAATAGAGATCTTCGACACCAGAGCAAACTACAGAAACACGAACACATAGAACAACAGACAGACAGCATGGACTAATGCAGCGACAAGGGAGACAGGACTATAGAAGGAATGGACACTGAGTTACCGCAGCAGGATAACGAACGAGCTCAAGACGATGTGAGGATCTCTCCGAAAAGGCCCAAGAAAATGAAATTGGAGAAGACAGGAGAACCACAGAAAGAACGCTCCCGCAACAGAACGCGACGGACAGTCAACCAAGACAGGAAGACATGACATTTCATCCCAACAAAACAACCCCTCCCCCCCCCACTCCACCGAACGTCCCAATAAGCACCATCAAAATTGCCACATTAAATATCAATGGTATAACTGCGCGAACGAGAGTGGGGATGCTGGCTGACTTTATACGACGACATCACTTTGATATAATCTTTACCCAAGAAGTGACGAGCATGGAGGTTATGAATGTTCGTGGTTATAACGCATATTTAAACATAGGAGCTTCCATACGCGGAACGGCCATTCCAGCAAAGAGCACATTGCATCTCACAAATATAACTACTTTACCCCCAGGACGAACGATAGCGGCGGACTACAAGGGAATACGATTAATAAACTATACGCACCGTCAGGAACAGCAAGGCGGACCGACAGAGAATAATTCTATACCACTGAGCTGCCATATTTTTTTCACGGCGGCCCTACCGATCTCCTTATTGGGGGTGATTTCAACTGCGTATTACACCCAGTGACACCACAGGACACTTTCAACCTAGCAGGGCCCTCTCGGAGATGATCCGGGGATTAGAACTACACGATGCTTCGAAACAGAACCCCTCCCGACCTACATACACCTACTACTCCCCCCACGGAGCCACGAGACTAGACTGTTTCTACATAACCTCAGAAATGCAGCAAAAAAATGGGGATAGAAATTATACCTGCCGCATTCACGGACCACTACGTTGTCGCGATACGCAATACAGTACAAGACACAAATCTGCAGAGAGCACGAGTCAGATGGAAGATGGACCCCATACTAATAAACGATAAACATCTCATAAAACGGATAAGCTCTGAATGGGTAAAATGGCAGAATCATAAACGGCATTATCCCGATATAACTATGTGGTGGGAGCGGTGTGTAAAAGAACGCCTTCCTATCCTCATCCGCAAAGAACAGTACGAACGTTACAAAGATTATAAAATAATGCAAAATCACCTCTATCAGTGCAGATATGACATTTTACGTAGTGATATCCCAGAACCCGCCAAACTACCAGCACTCCAGCGCTATAAAGCCAAGATAGTACGCTTACACGCGAGGCGAATGGAAAAGGTCATGCTGGACAACAATGCTCAAGACAAAATGGAAGATGAGGAACCCTCCCTCTTCCATATCCTCAAAATCGTCAAGCGGCGTGAGACCAGAGTCATCCGTCAAGTACTGGATATGCAGGGCAACGATGTCTCCGGGCACCGCAACGTCCTTAACACTTTCGCAATATCAAATCTTACACCGATATGGCATCAGTGAATGGTTCATCGAGAGGCTACACACGCTATACGAAAACGCCACGGCCTCAGTTCAAACTAACGGGACTTTGGCGGGGCCCATACCAATCCAAACTGCAGTGCGCCAAGGTTGTCCATTAAGTATGATACTATATGCCCTTTGCCTGCACCCCCTTCTTCGCACACTAGAAGACAACCTGCCGAGCATCAGACTAGGCCGAAGTACGCGGAGCCCCCCAGTCGTCGCATATGCTGATGATGTAACAGTCCTAGTAACCCAACCTGGAGAGTTCGCAATCATCCACGAGGCCGTGCGATGTTACGAAACAGCCACCGGAGCAAAGCTCAACTCAAAGAAATCGAAGGTCCTTCTCATTGGGGGGTGGTTGCAGCCAGCAACTGAACTTGGAATTGAGTCTCACGACCAAGTTACGATCTTGGGGACCCAATATGGAACCACCATTGCAAAATCGGTGAAAGACAGCTGGGCAGGAGCCATACGGGCGGTACGTGCACAAGCAAGAAAAGCCTTTGCTCGAACCCTCTGCCTCGCACAACGAATACAATATGTACACCTATGTCTTCTCGCGAAAATTTGGTATCTGGCACAAATTCTCCCACCCACCAAGGAGCACCTGCAAAAACTGACAATTGTGTGCACCTGGTACCTGTGACCACACTACAACTCCCTAAAGAACAGGGCGGCTGGGCCCTGGCGAACATAGAAGCCAAATGTAAGACGCTCCTGTATGCCCGACTATGGTTCATATGTACGAAGAACAGTTCTAATACATCACTGATGAGAAAGTGGAAACTCACCGGACCCATTGCGAACCCCCCTAAAGTACACGGCCTTCCAACTGGGAAAACCTATATCTGTCGCTATGCCTTGGACATGGCATATGTCCCCCCACCAGACCTACAAGAAACCATGAAAAAGTTTAAAAATCGTCTCTAAGGAGTGCTGCTAACAATGGCCACAACGAGCAACGGCACCAATGAGCAGCGTATTGCCCGCAAATACCCAGGAATTGCATGGCAGCGAGTATGGAAAAATGTACACACTACCGGACTTTCCGACCTTATAAAAGCAACGTGGTATGCTGCCATACACGAAATAATACATACTAACGAAAGTTTGGCAGCAATTCATCTCACCACAACAACGTCCTGCGTGAGATGCGGGGCTACAGATACACTACTGCATCGACTAATTGCCTG
>Ga0123352_10019889_pt1 | contig 10700 bp, 8 predicted proteins | sample TergutLab28metaG_FD_89700 | JGI IMG/M metagenome (GOLD analysis project Ga0123352, IMG submission 89700) | Labiotermes labralis P1 segment gut microbial communities from Petit-Saut dam, French Guiana - Lab288 P1 | ecosystem: Host-associated > Arthropoda: Insects > Digestive system > Gut ... | reverse complement strand
TTTTTTTTTTTTAGTTGTTGATTTATTTGAGTGAGAAAAAGTCCCAAAATCTTTATGAGGGGGGGAGGGGGTTGGGAAAAAAGGGGCAAAAAAAGAATATTTTGAGGGGGGGGGGGGGGGTGAGTGAATTTCTATCCGCAATTTCCACTGTATGTGGGTAGAATTCCGTATATGTACTTCAGATGACTTTTACATATATTTGGAGGTTCATTGTTAACCGATCACTTCAGATAGCTTGTTTGGAGTTCCGATTTGAGGTTAGGTGATGCGGGGAGTCCCTTCGTTAAGCAACCTGCGAGGCACTTATGCAGATCAAGGACTGTCTGAAGTCACCTCTGGTTGGTAACAACCCAGCTTGTTCGGAGATCAGCAGTTCGAGTCTACTGCAAGACTGGCGTTTTAACGCGTCAATCGGCCTAGATGTGCAATGTGTTATGTCAGTTTGAAGGTACAGGTGGTGCAGTAATAGACATAGCGCGGTCCACTCTGCCTCAGCCACTGAGGCCTTCATCCACTGCGATCAGAGTCTCTCCAGGTTGTCTGCAGACGTCCATCAAGGCAGGGGTTTCTACACAAAGCACAAATTGCCGGTAGGAACTGCTATTGACAGCAACATCAATACTGAGTATGAACACGTCAAGGCCTCCTGTCAAGATGCCAGTCGTTAGCGTAAGGTCTCTCCCACTTATAACATACAAGCTTTCACATTCCAGCCGTGCTTTTCGTACGCAGGAATGATTTAACTTAGAATGGGAGTACTTAGTTGGTTTCTTAGTTCGTTCGTGTTTGGCCACTCTTCTAGTTGTTATATGCTTCTTAACTGCAGTTGGGTTGACACCCGGTGTCAGTAGTACAGTACACATTTACACACAATACGCAGAACAACACAATTAATTTGGCTAGATTGCAGGCCGTGCCCCGTCTTTGCGATGTGTACCCTGGCATTTGCCTTAAAACTGAGTAAAAAGCACGGACAAACCTCAGTTAAGGTAGTCATTGTTCAATTCGAGTGACTTAAAAAATCGCAAGACCTCAAAGGACAGCCGACAGATTAAGCGAGAACTTATTTTTGCAGAATGCCTGTTATAATGGTCAGCGCTAATCTGTTACGTTCGATCAGTGGAGGGATTTGACAAGTTGGAGTGTGATATAAATTATCTTTGCATAGCATAAATCTCGCGTGTTAATCTAAGATTCGATCGACTGGGGTTGCGCATTTTATCGACTTAGATTGCACACGTAACCTTAAATTCAGCCTCTGGTGGGAATTGTGGTTTGAATTTTTTGTGTTTTTCAGTTTTCTACTTTTTTGTTCTGTAAATTAGAGAGAACTCTGCGTGTCCGTTTTCATGGCGATTGATGCTGCAATTCTTGCTACAGATTTAACTACATTTAGAAGCGAATACGTCTGAGAGTTTGAAGTAGGCAGTTTGTCTCCGTATAAACATGAAATTCATCTGAATTATGTTTATAAGTTGGGGTTCTGTTTCACGGAGGACACACCCCATCCCAATTATCAAGTCAATCGGTCCAGCCTGTTTAGGTAAAAAAGGTAAAGGTAAAGTGATCCCGTTACAGGCCCGGTGTGGCCCAGAGGGTGGGTAGAGGTATAGCTCTACTGTTTCATGACCGCGGCACTAGAAGGGGGTGAGTGGTCAGCAGCACGCCCCGGCCGCACTTTACCCCCGGGAAAAACCCGGTACCCATTTACAGGAGGCTGGTTGGGCCCCAGGGCCGGTCTGGACGGGCAGAAAATCTCGTCCCCACCGGGATTCGATCCCGCACCGTCCAGCCTGTAGTCAGTTGCTATACCGACTGAGCTACCCGGCCCACAGCCTGTTTAGGTAGATTATGTTTATTGTAAGAATCATACAGAGCGCATAAATAAATTGTGTGGGCAAAATGCGGGTACGTTTTATATTAAATGAGGCGATGCGTATAGCAAATTCTGAACTTTAAGCTGTTGGCGAGCATTTATAGGCTCTAGAAATTACCTTGCGACAGTGAAATGTATAGATACGTTTATTGCAGTGCTAGTAGGAAGGAATTAAAAAGGAAGTGGTGGGGACACATTTTGGATTACAGTTCTCAAGATTTCCATTACGATATCTGGGGTTCGAACACTGCTACCGGTTAATGAAACCTGCTGACGGTCAATTCGTCAGTTCGTGTGATAAAGTAGAGTTTGTTGAACATGTAAACTGAGGTCCGTGTGGAAACTGTTGTTGGATATTTAATTGCTTTTGTTCATATCCCCGTAATTTATTGTTCATTTGGCGCAACAGCTCATCTCGGGTCTAGGTAGCCTCATTTTTTAGGTTTCTAAATCACACACTGACACACACAAAACAGGTAAAACATAAAACACGGACATCCATGCCCTGAGCGGGATTCGAACCCGCAATCCCAACAGTCAAGCGGCTGCAGACGGTCACCGGAATCGGCCTTTTTTTTTTCGTGACACAACAGTCACTAGTGAGCCAGGGTCTCCTTGTTATCGAGGTTTTACGTTGACACACACACACTCGGTAGGGTCCCCCTGTACTAGTGATCGGCCCGACACAGAGACCTCTGCGTGACAACAGTAAACACTCACAAGAGAGACATCCATGCCCCCGGCGGTATTCGAACCCACATTCCCAACAAGCGAGCCTACTCAGACCCACGCCTTAGACCGCGCGGCCACTGGGATTGACTCGGATCTTTATTTACTGCTTGACATTTTACGTACATTGCAGCAGACCGTAAACGACTTCAGTTATTTATTTATTGCCATGTCCCCGTAGTGTACTTCTAATTTTACGACAAAGAAATTTGAAATATCCTGTACTTACATTCTCTGTTACTTATTGGACGACGTCCAGCATTTCGGTTATGCTGTTCCAGTAAAGATGAGAATAGTGGTTTACCATTTATGTGGGCAGAACCTAATTATATTAGGACAAATTGGGGCATGGAGTTCGCTAAAAAGAGTTCCACCTTCTGTCAGTATATGAGCTTTCCATGGCAACAAACAGTTTCACTACTCAGGGTCAAATCTTGGCAGTTAATCTGATAGACATTTGGATCCCTGTAATATGCCGCTTCAGGGAGTCTGTTCCAAGTATCGAAGGCTTGGTAATGAGTCGATGAATGCGTGACTGCATAAAAGAGATTAGCGGGTTCTGAAGGCGAAACTCGGCTTGTGATTGTTTGCAGACTGTGGAATGAAAACATACGAGTTTTCCTTGAGCGTACAACCGCCTTTATGAGACCTACGTGTTGTTTTCAAGGTTTTCAGTTGAAACATCCTCTTCCTTATATACGTTTTTGTTGATATTAATGAGCAATTTTTTTAAAATCTGTGTTTGTGTGTGTGTGTGTGTTGACATTATTATTAATTTACTCCTCAATCTGTCAACAACAAAGAGTATATATATATATGCGATCGATAAGAAGAACTGCCAAGATTTGTGAAGTAATGTTGTGTAAATTTTGTAGTACAGTATAGTTGTTAACTCACAGCCCGTGGAGGGACTGAGGAACATTAATTCCATTCCATCAGGGACACGGTATCTCTCTCTTCTACAGAGCATCTACTTCGCTTTGGTACCCACCTAACCTCATTTTCAGTGAGTAAGTTTGGCTTTTTCTCTGGGGTAAAACGGCTGGGGTCACTGCCCGCGTCCATCTTCTGCCGAGGTCAAAAATGGGTGGATTTGTAACTCCACTCCCCTACATTCCTGCATGGCGCGTGAAGGGAAGACTTTGCCTTTACGTGTTGACTGGACTCCTGGAGTTTGTTTTTTGGCAGGAGCATTGCCTTTACGTTTTTACTGGACTCCTGTAGTTTGTTTTTTTGGCTGGAGCACTGGGATGTTTGTTTCCTTACGTACTTGGCAGGAGCATTGGGATGTTTGGTTCCTTACGTACTGCCTTAACTTACAGGAATTCGACGTGCGTTGAACGGCATTAAGATGTGACGCGTGGCTGCGAGTCGAACGAGAACACTTCCGGCATCTGTTTCAAATTTTTTTTACTAAATGACATGCCGGTGCTTCATTACAATAACACCTAGTCTTAAGACTAACAAGCTATTTTGCTCTGGCTTAAATTGCTAAATGAATATTAACTTCAGGTGTCGCCCAGCCGTTCTACCTGTTTAGTTTTGTTTCCTCACGCATTGTGTTTTCCTTTGTTGCCGGTGAATACTGCTCTAACACTGAGCCATGTTTTTATCACACACTAATAGTGTTTATGGTGCACTTCACTGTGCTCTGCTTTTAATGATAACTACACCAGCTCAGAAGTTTTTTTTTTAAGCCTTCGCACCAGTTCACCGTTGTCGAGCAGCTGTTTCACATATGATAAATAAAAACCGAATATTAACTCCAATACATTAAAACGTAACCGCATGGACCCCGACTCATTGCATATTGAAACTGCGGCGGTAGCTGTGCTGCCTGACTTCACGCGAAATGGTCTGAGTAAAGGGCATTGCGAATTGTCGTATTAAAAAGTGCACATAGTTGAAGTGGAAAGAGTCAGTTCAAAGACGCGATCGGAATATCAACAGGGAGAAATGCCGATTCTTGACGGGAAATATACTGGGCAGATCTGGAGCTCTGAATGGTAGAATGATGACTTGCTGGACTGTGTTAAGTGCCACATGCCATATGACTCGTGTACATAGGAGAGTTTGATGAAATCAAAGGGGCTTATGGGTTGTCATGGTGACATACTGGCACGTGCAATATGAGGCAGTATCAAACGATTTTTGGAGAGAGATGAAGGGAAATTGAATTTCATGATCTAAAGTATACGGGTGCTCCTACGTTGAATGTCATCGGCATAAGAGCTGAGGACTCGCTTCCTTGCAGCTGTAGAAGTGAGGGATATTTCATTTACTTAAGGGAAACGAAGGGGGACCGCGGTGGCACAGTGGTTAAGGTGCTGTGCTACAAATCGGAAGGTCGCTGGTTCGATCCCAGATGGTGTCATTGGAATTTTTCATTGACATAAAACCCTTCCGATCACACTATGGCCCTGGGGTCGGCTCAGCCTCTAACAGAAATTAGTACCAGGAGTATTTCCTGGGGGTAAAGGCGGCCGGTGCGTAAGGCTGACAACCTTACCACCATCCTGTGCCGTTGTCATGAAATCTGGGAACCTTAACTTTCTGGAACTCTCTGGGCCACTCCAGGCCTGTAACGGGACTGCTTTACCTTTACCTTTACCTTTAAGGGTAACGAACGACACAGTTAGGCGGGAGTTAGAAACATCTCATTCAAATAAGATTGTCTCTCGCAGTCACAGAAACCAAAGTAATTGTGATTTTATTTGGAATGAGTTTGCGTTTTAATCTTTCTTCATCTGTAAACATGGTAATTATACAACTTAAATATTATTCTGCCTCTTGTGTGAAACTGGACATCGCATTAAATGGAAAATCAGACACTAAATTTAATTTTTTTCCGCACCTTAAGTACATGACGTAACGGGTAAATATGTAAATTTAGTGTACACTGAACACGACTGTTCGACTGGTTGCGGTAGAATGACTGTATTTTTGTATGCTTTTGTTTAATTTTGTAGATTATGTGTTTTTAATCTGTTCTGTATGTTCTGTTTTCATCGTGCCAACTGACACTCTTCGGCTACCCTGACTGAGGTTTTTCCGTGCTTTTTCCTCAGTTGTAAGGCAAATGCCACAGTGTAACTCGCGAAGACGGGGCACATACCGCACTTATCCCAATTAGGTTGTTAATTGTGTTGTTGTTATTGTTATTGTTGTGTTGTTCTGTTATTGTGTTGTTGTTAATTGTGTTGTTCTATATAGTGTTTGTGTGTAAATGTGTACTGTACTACTGCCACCGGGTGTCGGCCCATTTGCGGTTAACAGATATATCATTTCATAAATGTGTGAATCTGAGACGAATAGATTATCTAAAATTAGTGGGAGCAACAAGAAATATGTACTAAATGTTAATGGGAAGCCTTTTTGAAGTAAATAATTTGGAGTTGAGAGAACGATATAATTACATCAGTCGAAAAATATGTTACTGTCTGATGAATTGAGTCCCAATATACCATATATTTTTCTACAATAGATTCTGTTTAAAACAGGAGAATTTCTAAATTTGTACAATACAGAATGGAGCAGTTCAAGTATGTACAGAAAACCGCTCCCTGTATTTATGTAACCATTAACTGTAGTCATTAGTAGTAGCATTTTATGAACATTTTTGTCGCGTATTGTAATACCAGTGCTGTGCACCTTAACACTACCGCAAAAGAACATAACCAAGACGAAATCCGTAGTGGTGCACTATAGAAATGTCCTCTTTTATATAACACAATGCAACCTCTCATCGAACTTGGTGACTCAGCCCGTGGTCACCACCAAAAGAATGTAATAAAATCTGTCCATGAAATCCTTAAGGCCTATATACAGTTACTGCGTTCGGTATTAGGCCTATTCCTTTCCCTTTCCATTGGTTATTCAGCCATAGAGCAAAGGCGCTCTTTGTAGTCCCTGTGCCTCCGTTTCATTGCATAGCAACAGTTTAATGTATCAACTGATAGAGAAGCGGTAACATGACTGTGTATATCGGAAGCCAGTAAACGATAATTTGTATTCATACTAGGGTGTTAACCTTGTCAGCAGTGGACGGAATGGCAAGTAAACCACTACTCGCTGCGTAATGACCCAAAAGAGCGCAGTTCTCATGTACTTTGCGGCGGAAGCCTGAAATCATGGATAGTAGAAGAAGCTCCATTCCTTTTCCTGATCAGATAAAAATGTGTACAATGGAGAGAAAAACAGCACTGACTCTATAGACTGTTATATATATATAATGTCCTTACTGTTTGGTTTGATACAAAACAGTTAATCAATTTTCGAGTTTTTCTTTACACCACTCCTTTCACTTGCTTCACCCACTAACGAAAGCATATTATATGTCGGGTCTAGCATACTGGTCGTTGAAATTTCAACTGGGAAATGATTAAAAACGAACTTCTAAAGTACATTAAATCGGGCTGTACTAAAACATAGATAGTACAGTACTTTCACTTACATCTTGACCCACTACAGTATTGCGAGATATTACCATGCCCCTTGTTTTGAATGGACCTACAAATCAACAAACGCGTGGAAACTTGGCTGTACGCGTTTTCCAGTTAATACCTTGTACTATCCTGTACCCTACAGCGTTTGCGAAGCCATCAGAACAAACAATTCTCGTCTGTAGCTACGGTTTTGACAGAGTGGACCACGTTAAATCACGATTCACTGAATTTAGACGTCATGAACTTGGCATATAACATGGTAGAATAGTCGGTGCTACTAGCCAGATGTATACCGGGAGCGGCTGAGACTACATTGCCGACCAGAAAGTAGGTAGGCCAACCTTTCAACTGCTTCATAATGACAGACTGCTTTCGGAAATCATTGTCTTCTGGCGTACATACCCCCAACTGTAAGAATGACTTGCTTCGTGACAATAGAATAACAGCAGAATTTGAAAATGTTAGACTTCAATATTTGTAAATGATTGTCGTGATAATTGCTCATTATTTCAACGCACTATTCGCACTTAGGTAAACTTCTGTTGTTGTAAGTTTCGGAGTGTTTTGAGATTTGTGTGCCTTTGTGCCTGTTAATGGAAATTTAAGTGTACTTATGATATTGCCGCACTAAATATGCATTGTCATGACATCGCTTCAGTTTATTTGAAGAAAAGGTGCCTGAATAACGACACATTTTGCTGTAGTGTCATATAATTGTAATAGATGTCAGTATAAATCGGCTTATTGCATACTTAAAGTTAGAAACTACCTACCGTATTTTGAGTAAAAAAGGCGCTGGGTTGGTGGATGTTTAAAAGCGACTAACCTGTGTGTGCCTTCACATATTAAAGTTTTCCATATCAAAGCACCTGACTTTGGAGCGCCGCTGTAAGTCGACGTATGCTCGCTGTTATGCAAGAGTAGCAACCAACACGTGTTGTCAGCATTCATGTTCGGTAAATTGCACTGCCACCCGTTCTTTTCGCGTAGTGCTGTGCGCTTATACGGAGACGCGGTATGACATCGGAGAGGTCATCAGTGCGACAGCGTCGTGTATACAATAACGGTGTCTCTATGGAGATAAGGCGCCATTAGGCGTCGCCCTGCGCCTCTCTCGTTCCCTCCATGCCACAGCGACGACAACCTTTCACGCAGTGATGTTACTTCAACATTGTGTGTTTCAGTTGTTAAAGAGCTTTGTGACGCGTGCCAAAAGCGTGTCCGTAGAATTGTTGTCAATCTGGTGATGTCACGGAGTACGGCGTTCTTTTTTTGCAGGGAATTTATTCCTAGGACTTCCATTGTAGAGTTCAAGAAAGTTACTTGCGTTCATATGGTTTCTTGGTCCTTTTCCTATGTATCTGGGATAGAAGTAACATGACATAAACATGAAGAAGTCGACATTGTACACACCGTACATCATGCTTCACGTCGCCTGAACTGTTATGAAATGTGGACTCTGTGGAAAATTGTGATCTTGGAATCTGTGAGTGCTTGTGCGGAATGATGTGCTGAAAGAAAACGGTCAAGAACTCCCTGACGGTGACGTAGATAAACACCGAAACGCGTTGGAGTAATAGTTAAACGTGATTAGTTTACAGAAAGTGCGCATTAACTGTTGGTAAATAAAAAGTGGACATGAGGAAGTTGAGTTTACCGTGCCTGAGAGAGTAGAAGGTGGTTTGGGAAAGACTTGCCTGAGTATGAAGTACAAAGAAGGGCCTTTTTATGGCATTTTTTTGGCGCAACAGCCCTACTCGGGGCCTAGGCCGCCTCATTGCCGAGGTTTTGATATCACAAGCAGACACACCACATTCGGTAAGACTACTCCGCATGAGTGATCGGCCCGTCTCAGAGACCTCTACCTGACGATTCACAACATTCACTGGAGACAGACAGCCATGCCACCGGCGGAATTCTAACCCACAATCCCAGCGAGCGAGAGGCCGCACACTCACGCCTTAGACCGCGCGACCTCCGGAATCGGCCTTTTTGTGACGTTAAATTCAGTAAGAACATATTCTCGAATGTTGCTAATTATTCGCCATATCAAAAAGAATTTTCGGTAATGGTTTTATTCTGTGCACTTACAGTAATATTGGGTAGGTGACGATTTTCGAAATTTTTTGAGTAACGTTTTCACTGAAATTAACCGGTAAGTTTCGAAATTGGATTCATCAGATGTTTATAGTTCAGAATAGCGGCATAATTTCTTTAATCCATCGAGTAGCTTCGCGGATAAAATATTACAGACGGACACGGATTTCATATTGTTCGTTAATTTGCGTCTTTTCGTGCAAAGTGCGCGAAGGAACGAATGTTGAAGTTAACTAAGCAAGTACTCTCCTGATTCATCCACGCCAACGGAAACACGTGTCACAAATACACGTTGCCATTTCTTTTTTCGGTCTTCTCCCATCTCCGTTTACCCAGCACTCTTTATGTCACCAGGCTTATTCTTTGAACAGGGGTGTCACAGTAACTGTGTCACAGTAACTATGTCACAGTAACCCTGTGTCACAGTAACCGTGTGTCACAGTAACTGTATGTCACAGTAACCGTGTGTCACAGTAACCGTGTGTCACAGTAACCATGTGTCACAGTAACTGTATGTCACAGTAACCCTGTGTCACAGTAACCGTGTGTCACAGTAACCGTGTGTCACAGTAACTGTATGTCACAGTAACCCTGTGTCACAGTAACCGTGTGTCACAGTAACCGTGTGTCACAGTAACTGGGTGTCACAGTAACCGTGTGTCACAGTTACCGTGTGTCACAGTAACCGTGTGTCACAGTAACTGTATGTCACAATAACTGTGTGTCACACACTTGACCAGTTGGCCGTCATTGCATAATCAGATTCACGTACAGCAGCGTCTTTTCCATACTCTTTGGGCAGGACGAGTTAGCGCAGCGTTGCTTCCTCGGATTTGCATTCCAAATGTACCAAGTTCGAATATCGACTGGGGGGGGGGGATTGGCCGTACTGATGTTTCTTGTGGTTTCACCTAATCTGTCGTGAATGGCGGAATATTACTTTCACATAGAGGAACACAGTCGCTGTTCTTCTTCCGTAAATTTCAGACGCGTTGGCAAAATAGCAAAAAGTGACTATTAGCATCGTCATGTCTGTCTGTCCGCCTAGAGCAGGTCGGCTGCAACTGGACGGATGTCCATGAAATTTTGTATTTAAATGTTTTTCGAAAATGCGTCGAGAAAATACAAGTTTCATTAAAATCTGATAAGAATAACAGGTACTTTACATGGCGATATATGTACGTTTATGATAACATTTTGCTCAGTTCGTCTTGGTAATAAGGCGATATGTTGCAGGCAAAAGTGTGAGAGAAAATCAAGACACACTTTTTAGGTTCAAAAATTTGTTGCCGAAAATCGTTCCGTTTGTGAGGTACTGTGGAAAAATACGGTAGAGCTAGACTGGCCACAGATGATAATATAATACGCGCAGAAAATATGCGATGGTTCCCAAGATTCCAAGTTGCCACTGCATGCTCCTCATGTAGCCCTCCCGACTTATATCTATTAGTAACCAATTTCATGTTGTGTTTACATGTAAAATAACCACTGTCACCGGGTAACAACCCAATTGCAGTAAATAAATATATTATTATAAATTATATTATAAATAT
>Ga0123352_10019888_pt1 | contig 10700 bp, 11 predicted proteins | sample TergutLab28metaG_FD_89700 | JGI IMG/M metagenome (GOLD analysis project Ga0123352, IMG submission 89700) | Labiotermes labralis P1 segment gut microbial communities from Petit-Saut dam, French Guiana - Lab288 P1 | ecosystem: Host-associated > Arthropoda: Insects > Digestive system > Gut ... | reverse complement strand
CGGACGCTTGTGAGTACGGTAATGAACCTTCGGGTTCCATGAAATGCGGGGAATTTCTTGACTAGCTGCAAACCAGTTAGCTTCTCAAGAAGGACTCTGCACCATGGAGTAAGTAAGTAAATTTGTCAAGTTACATAAGCGTGTAACTTGAAATACACCTGGGAAGAGCACACAACTTATGTTACATAAAGTTATGACAGTACCCAAAGCTATTGTACTCAAGTGGAACAGGTGAATGAGGAGGAGGGGTATTAGCAGAATACATACAGCATAAATAATGCTTCTACAAACAGTTATGGGAAGTGACAGATGGTTAAATGGATAATTTGTATTAAAACAGATCTACACATAATAGAATCAATTAATGAAAAAGTTGATATCCTAAACTAAACTAAAACTAAACTCCGTGGCCTTAGTCCGCACGCGAACTATACCGGTTGATATCCTAGAATGTATTAATATACAAACTGAAAAAAAGGAGCAGCTCCCTCAAATCATACAATATTGTCAGGCAACTGGATATGTCAGTTCAAGAGTAAAAGTCAAATGCTTCAGGGCCTGTCTCTAAACTGACATGGCTGATTACAGAAGAATGTTTACTAAATTTCATATTTTGCATACATTTTCTTGAAGAAGCTTGAACAGTATGCTGAAACAGATACTGACAGATCAACAGACTCTGTTCATTAGATTACCTTTTCTTGTGACAGCTGCTGGATAGCAGTATTGGCTCCTTCACCTGCTTCAATTTTAACCAAAAGCTCTGTGCGTTCTGATTCCAGTCTTGAGATTTCTTCTTTCTGGTGCAACAATGATTTTTCAGCCTCTTTTATCTTCTCATTCCTTCAAATTTGGTAAAACTGTATTAGAATATTACATTAATTTAGTGGATATCACACACCATTTAACATTTGGGGGAGGGTGGGTGTACACCAGCGATATCTTTGTTTCTGTCTTGACGAAAAGGCCTACATGTGTGATAATTATTTGTTATGAGAAATTCTTCAATTAATAAATGTTCCCATGTAAAAGGCAAAGGGTTACTCCATCACTGAAATTTAAATTGAATACAATGTGTAAATTAACAATGTTTAATTAAGTCTGAGGTACGTATGGTGCCAAAACTAACAACACTGTATAAAAACCTGCAAGAAACTGCAGAGTCAGCAGGTAGAACTACTGACCACTAAATAGTGAAGAAAATATCTTTCCAACTGAAGAAGGCAACCCTTATTTCCTGACGGTAAGCTGGTGCAGAAAATGGTAAAATAATGAAACAGGGATTTGGAACAGGGTGACAATACACACAGTCTAGAGTAAACCACTGCAAAGTACAATGATACTTATTACTAAAACTGATGTACTGGTTAGCATTTGAATAATTATGGGAAGCTATAATCAATAACCAAGGGTTTACCAAAGTTATGTTGTTCATCTGAAAGTGGATAATTCAGCCAACTGTACCTCAAGTTCATATAGCGGAATTTACTTGAACTTTAGTGTCAAAATACAAACTGAAGTAAAATATTAGTGTAACAGCAGATTGTTTGTGTTCAAACTGGCTTGAGAGAAATATCGAAGAGATCTGACAAGACTCCACGTAAAAGAAATCAAAGATGAACAGGTAAAGTAACTGGCAACAAAAAACTTCTCTTTCACGGTAGGCCTTTTTTGGGTCCCTGGACATGCTGGAATATGGGGTAATGAAATCACCGATGGGCTCGCGAAGGGCAGCACTGCTCTGAGGTTTCTCGGGCCCGAGCCGGCCCTTGGGGTCTCTAGGCGAGATTTACAAATGAGGCTTGGTCGCTGGCTGGTTAACCAGCACAAGGCAGAATGGCGAGGTCTTGGTGATACCCGAAGGCAGGCTCATGAGTTTATCTCGGGACCTAGTATGGGTACCAGGGCAAAATTTATGACCTTTAATAGGGCTCAATCCAGGGCCGTGACTGGCCTTCTCACAGGTCATAACACCCTGAGGAGACATCTCTACCTACTAGGGCTGCTCGACAGCCCTCTGTATAGAAAGTGTGGGGTGGGAGAGGAAACCTCAGCTCACATTTTATGTGAGTGCGAGGCTCTGGCCTCACTCAAGCATGCGTACCTGGGCTCCTTCTTTGTTGGAGCCCGAGGATATTAGGAGTTTAGGCTTGGGGGCCATCTGGAGCTATAGCAAGGCTGCGGAGCTCCCATGATTCGATATGGGGCACAAAGGGCCCTTCTTAATTAAGGCCTAGGTGCATCGGGGCTGAGAGGCCCCAAACCCAAATGCAAATCAATCAATCAATCAATCACTCAAACTTCTCTTTCAAATTTCAGGTTAAATAGGAAAACAGTCAGTTATGATTATGTCATACATGTCCAATAGATGTCAGGCACTCAATTGATGAATGTTTGGTTTTTGTAACATCAGAGTGTGATCATACAGAATTCTGCCACAGTGTCTATATTACAAGGTAATCAGATATCATATGAATTATAAATACCCAGCTAGTTTAAATTATTAAATGACAAACTTACAGACATGTATTTGATTTCTCATAGTCTTCACAAACTTTTGATTTGTGTGTCAATTCACTCTTCAATATATCTTTTTGTTTGTTTACAGATTCAATACATGACTGTGCTGATTTAAGAGCTGCTTCTTTTTCTTCTAGCTCATTAACTGCTGCATCATACTTCACTTTCATTTCTTCAGCTTGCTGAATCAGTATATTTATTTCATTGGCTCCATTCTGCTGCAGTTTCTGCAGTTGATCACGCTCCCTCTTCACCTAGAAGGAGCAAATAAACATTATGGGAAGTATATTTCTTATTTAATCGATTTTATATACTCCATGACCATATTTTTTGTGTACACAGTATAAAGCAGTGTTTGTCATATTATGGGTAACAACCATAGAAGCTAATCTGGGTGGGTCACAAAACAAAGATACGAAGGATGACTCTGCAACATTTATGTCTATCTCCATTTCATTAAATCATTAGAATGTCACATTTGTTACAGTGATTCATGTTTTTTTATTTTACGTCTATCTTTACATCTAACTCCTGGGGTCATAAGGCCTAATCTGGGTCACAGTTCAAAATGTTGGGAAACACTGGTATGAACATCAAACAGTTCAAAATCTACCTATAAAATTAACCCTTATGTGCCATTAATAAGAAACATATTGTATATGCGACACAATATCAGTGACAATATCTGACCTACTATATTCTGACGTTTTTACAGTCTTGATTTATATCCCAAGAGTGGTGCAATGGGGTCGAATATACATTCACGCATTTAACAGCTTCTTTAAGCTATCACAATAACATTAACACCTATGGAACCACTACACCAAAACGAACAAAATAAAATATCTGTCTTTCAACCCAATGAAGAAAACCAGCAAATTAGTTAGAGTGTGCAGAATTAGGATCACACACATAAAAGTAAAACAAAATTACAACTTACAACTGAAGAGGATACAATCCATTCATTATACTTGTGTTTGTTTCTAAAAATCATTACATAAGGTCTATATATCCTTATTGTTTGTGCAATACAAATATACAAAATAGTTAAAAACCATTCATTCTTCCATAAAACCATCTTAAATTGGACATGATAATACAAATAACTTATGTTGCCACAATCTCAGGCCTTAAATGATCATTGGAATAACCAACAGTCTTCCTACTAGTGCCTTAGCACATTCTTTATTGAAATGTGTTTCAGCTGTATATGAGCCATTACAGCATACACATACTGACATCCTACACACACATTTACATCTAATTTATCAGAAATAAAATCATAAGGATCTTCAAAATGTTAATACACAGTATCCAATGCAGCATCATTAGAACTAGTGTGACATCTCTAATAATTTATACATGTATGTGTCATATAATCAACTCTTCACAAGTGAGACTTGAAGTTCTCCAGGTAGTGACCATGAGGATTAGTGTCACCAGGAATGTGATGACACTGCCTTTGTCACAAAGGCAGATGGAGTTGGAGGTTCCATTGAAATGCTGGCAAATTTCTACCAGAATGTGGTACCACATCCCAGATGACAGTAATATTCAATCCCCCATATCTCTAACATATGTAGATACCTTCAACCAATAAACAATTTTATAACCAATCTATCATCATTACCATGTATGTAATGTTTCTCACTCATAAATTCCTTAACCACTGAGAGCCTAATGGTGACTATAGTTGTCACACAGTGCAATGTTCAGAAAACAGAAGGAAGACTAAAGCCATTGCCCAGAATGTGTCAATAATGACACGTTCTTGTCTAGCCCTAAGCTGGTGTACAGTGCTTTAATATATGTAGCTATCTCCACTTGAGTGTGACGGAAAATCTGTTAGTCAGAAAGTTCCCTCTCCAGCCCCTTAAATTCAATGATTTAATTCTGGTGCCAAAGGCTTAATAATGGTTTCTGAAGCTGGCAGGTGCCAAGTTCTCATCAACAGTGATGAACCCACGACCATCATGGACAGGCTAGCAGAGCACATTTTAGATCTCAGAGTGGACATTAAGCCTTTGGCACCATAATTAATTGCCTGTACTGTTATGTAGGAGACTGGAATTTAAATTGGGGTTGCCTAAGAGCAAATACATTTATATTACTTGGATGTTTCAACAAACATATACATGACAAAACAAGGTATAAAACTTTCTGATACATCTAATGTATTTGCAGATTTGCACATACCTCAACACATTCATTTTTACACCGCAGGAGATCATCAGATTTTTGTTCAGACACTTCTAAGACTTCGGTCACTTTGTTTCTCAGGACTTGCATCTCTTGTTCCAAAGTTCGAGTTCTAGATAATTCTTGCTGCAGTTTTGTTTCAGACTCATTTAGTTCTTTTCTGTAGATATCTATATTATTTTGTAACTCTGTGACAAAATTGTCTCTGGTCCTCAACATACTTTCCAATTCATCCAGCTTCCTATAGATACATAAAATGTTATTCGTCCATAATAAAGGTGCCTTAAAATAAGAGAAAATATAAAAACTTACAAAGTTTATTATGCACAAGCCTATTGTAGATTTCTGGCTCTGCTATGTATAGGAGAGGTTCAGAGCCAACCAAGAAGAACCACTATGTTATGCCAAGAATGGAAAGATCTGTTCTATGAAACTGATGGGCTTAGGTATGATCTTTAGCTCAGTGGGTGGGTATCCCCAGCAGTTCATGAATTCAGTTCTTAATCATTCCATTGGAAACACCATAAAAAAACTGAATTGGACAGATTGGTTTAGTGTTTAGAGCCCACGTGAAATTCAAACAAACTGGGAAACACAGTCTTCAAAACACCCTTTGAAGTTTAATGATGATGATGATGATGATGATAATAATAATAACAACAGTGTGTGCACAACTACACTTCAACATATGCAAGGAAACAGGGGTACAATTGGACAAAAAACACTGGTATGAACATGTGCCAAAATCAGTAGAAACAAGTCAAGGAGGCAAGATAACCATATTGTGGAATCAACAAGTACAAACTGACAGAAGTATCCCCAGTAACAAACCAGACATTATAATCCATGATAATGAAAGGGGAACATGTATGTTAATAGACGTTGTAATCTCAGGAGACAGAAATGTGATTAAAAAGGAAGCTGAGAAGATTCTAAAACATAAATAGCTTACAATAGAAATACAGCACATGTGGAATGTAAAAACAAAGGTGATAAAAGTAATAATAGGAGCGACTGGCACTATTTCAAAGTCATTCAGAAAATATGTGAGCATCATAACAGGAAAACATGAAGTCAAGGAACTACAGAAAACAGCCATATTGAGCACTGCACACATACTTTGGAAAGTACTAATGTAAAAGTACAATAGATTCAACATTGGAACTAGCGATATAAGCACCATGAATAGTAACAACAGAATAGGTGCAACACTGTATTCCCTAGTGACATAGTTTGTCTCAGGAATATAAGAATAAATACCCTGAATAAAGGAGACGATGGTGATGATGATGATGATGATGATAACAACAACAACAACAACAACAACAATAGATTTTGCAAGCTTTACCCCTGGTTTTCAGCAATGTACGTCCCTTCATTACTCTTATTTGTGACTTCTCTAGCAGCGTACAGGACCTGGAGTTCTTTAAGTTCTGCTTTCAGTTGATCCCTTTCCCTTTCTTTTTCACGAGTCAGCTCATCCATCACTCGTTGTACTTGAACAAGTTCTTGACGAAGCACAGCAGCATCATCTATGCTCTCCCTTCACAATGGAATTAAAACACAGGCATTATTGTTAATACCAAGATAACAGCAGAATGTTCCTCTGAAAAAATGAAACAAGCTTATCATCTTATACAATTTGACAACCCACAAGACTGTCAGTTCAGCAACACCTGGTTTAAAAGCCAGAGAACTTAAATTCATCGTAAGTAGCCGAAAGCTGCCACCCCAAACCATACTTCAGGGTTTAAAAATGAAGATGTGCAGTCTGAATTTTCAATGTTGTTATCTTTTTCCACAGTGAGTCCATCCCTGTCACCATGGCATGGCGTTTCCTCAGGTTGGAGATGGAGGAATGGCTTCCAATATGGAGGGCAGCCACGAATATATTGAATAAGCAGTTGCAGACAGCCGACAAGGTGTAGTCCTCCACCTCGGGGGTTGGAAGAGATGCTAACAACTACTCGCCATAAAAACTGGCCTCATTATGAAACAGATACACTATAACTATAGGATGTCATATATAGATCTGAGAGGTCACTTGTGTAATATCATTGTATGCATGTGAATGCACCAACTGAGGAGAAAATTGATGATTCAAAAGAAAGTTTTTACGAGGATTTAGAGCAGGTTTTCGATCATTTTCCTGACTACCATATGACAACTCTGTTGGGAGATTTTAATTCAAAATTGGGAAGAGAGGATATTTTGAAACTGACAATTGGAAATGACAGTCTACATCAGGCTAGTAATGATAATGATGTTAGCATAGTAAATTATGCCACATAAAATATCTAGTTGTTAAGGGAAAGATGTTCCCACACCAAAACATTCAGAAATACACCTGTACCTCTCCTGATGGAAAGATTCAGAACCAGACATATCACATTTTTCAGAAAGGAGAAGACATTCGAGTATAGTCAATGTACGATCTTCCTGTAGAGTTGACTGTGATACTATTCAATATCTGGTGGTTGCAAACATTAGGGAAAGATTGGCAGTAAATAAAGAAGCAGCAAGGAAGTCTGATGTGGAAAGATTTAATATCAGGAAGCTAAGTGAGCTGGAGATTAGGAAACAGTATCAGATAAAGCCCTCAAACAGGAATGCAGCTTTGAAGGACTTAAATGACAGTAAGGACATAAATAAGACTTAGGAAAACATTAAAGAGAATATCGAAACCTCAGCTACAGAGTCTTGGTCTGTATGAATTGAAGCATCATAAACCATGGTTTGATGAAAAATGTTCACAATTTTTGTATCATAGGACGCAGGCTAAAATGCAGTGGTTTCAGGATCCAAACCATAGCAATGTAGATAATCTAAACAATGTAAGATGTGAAGCTAGCAAACATCTCAGGAACAAAAAGAAGGAATATCTGAAAAATAAAATTGATGAACTTGAAACTAACAGTAAGATAAAAAAATATCAGACTTGTACAAGGGCATCGATGACTTTTAGAAGAGTTACCACCCTATAACTAACATACTAAAGGATCAGAAGGGTAATATGGTTACAGACTCCCACAGTATTCTGGCTAGGTGCAGAAACCATTTCTCTCAGCTACTGAATGTACATGAGGTTCATGATGTTAGGCAGACAGAAATACATACAGCAGAATCACTAGTGCCAGAGTCCAGTGTCTCTGATGGCTACTGAAAAGCTAAAAAGACACAAATCACCATGTATTGATCAAGTCCCAGCAGAACTGATTAAAGCAGGGGTAGGAAAATTTGCTCTGAGATGCATAAACTTATTAATTCTACTTGGAATAAGGAGCAATTGCCTGAGCAGAGGCAGGATTCGATTATTGTACCTATCCATAAGAAGGGTGATAAAATAGACTGTAGTAATTTTAGAGGCACATCACTTTTGTCAACTACATACAAAATTTTATCTAATATCCTGCTGTCAAGGTTAACTCCAAATGCTGAGGAATTATTGCAGATCACAAGCGTGGAGTTTGACACAACAGGTCAACTACTGATCATATATTCTGCATTTATCAAATACTTGAGAAAAAATGGGAATACAATGAAACAGTGGATCAGTTATTTATAGACTTCAAGAAGGCCTATGATTCAGTTAGGAGGGAGGTTTTGTATAGTATTCTCAATGAGTATGGAATCCCCACGAAACAGGTTAGGCTGATAAAAATGTGTCTGAATGAAACCTATAGCTGATTCTGGGTAGGCAAACATCTGTCTGACACATTTCCTATTAAGAATGGTTTGAAACAAGGAGATACTTTATTGTCATTTCTTTCCAAATCTGCTTTAGAGTATACCATTAGGATGGTTCAGGTAAACCAGGATTGCTTGAAATTATATGGTACACATCAATTTCTAGTTTACGCTGATGATGTTAATATTCTGGGCGGAAGCAAACATACTATAAAGAATGATACAGAAGCTTTAGTAGTTGCTAGTAAGGACATTGGACAAGAAGTGAATGCTGATAAAACTAAGTACATGGTCATGTCTTGAGATCAGAATGCAGGGCAAAGTCACAATATAAAGACTGATAATAGTTCCTTTGAAAGGGCAGAACAGTTCAAATATTTGGGAACAAACCTAACCAATCAAAATTCTATTCAGGAAGAAATTAAGAGCTGACTGAAGTCAGGATATGCTTGCTATCATTCGGTGCAGAATCTTTGGTCTTCCACTTTCCTATCCAAAAATATACAGATTAATATAAAGAGAACTATAATTTTGCCCATTTTTTGTACAGAGTGAAACTTGGTCGCTCACAATGAGGGAGGAACATAGGCTGAGGGTGTTTGAGAATAGGGTGTTGAGGAGAGTATTTGGACCTATGAGGGACGAGGTAACAGGTGAATGGAGAAAACTACATAATGAGGAGCTTAATGATTTGTATGCTTCACCCAATATTATTCATGTGATTAAATTTAGAAAAATGAGATGGGCGGGGTATGTAGCATGTATGGGGAGGAGAGGTGCACACAGGGTTTTGGTGCGGAAACCTGAAGAAAGAGGCCACTTGGAAGGCCCAGGCATAGATGGGAGGATAATATTAAGATGGATCTTTAGGAAGTGGGATGTGGGAGCATGGACTGGATTGATCTGACTCAGGACAGGGACAGGTTATGCACTCTTCTAAATGCAATAATGAACCTTTGGGTTCCATAAAATGTGGGGAGTTCTTGACAAGCTCAGAACTGGCTAGCTTCTCAAGGTGGACTCTGCTCCATACAGTGAGTGAGTGAGTGAGTGAGTGAGTAAGTAAATAAGAATGTATCCAAGATTTTAGTGTCAGTTTACTTTGGAGCAACTGCCGAACTGTACGCACAAAAAACACTTCAACTTAGGTGATGAAATGTTAATTGCATATAACACTAGCAATTCTTGCAAAATTTCACTACAGAAACTGAATTATGGTCCACATTCCACAAGGAACACACTATACACGAAACTTGAAATTATAAACTATGTTCAGTTTACATAAAACATTAAAACAAATGTTATTGCACAGAAACAGCAAATAACTTTAGTGAACAAAACAGTATCTGAGATACAGGACTACATGCTTTAAAAACAGCACTACCCATGAACAGTAAAATTTTTAAGGAACTATGAAGGGTAGTCCAAAAATATTTTTACAATGCATATACGAGGGTCGTACCGAAAGTCATGAGCAACAATTTTTTGTTAAGTAACATGAGCAACAATTTTTTGTAAAGTAACATGCTTTATTATTGACAAACCAAATAAACCACCTTAATCTACAGACCTTTCTTTATTTTTCCACATAATTGCCACTTCTTTGTACACATTTCTGCCAGCGTTCTGGAAGTTTGAAAATTCCCCTTCTGTAAAATTCCGTTCCAGCCATCCAAAGACACTGACGCACTGCTTTCTGAATTGTCTCCGTTGTCTCATAACGTTGTCCGCGCAGCTGATCCTTCACAAATCCGAAAAGATGGTAGTCAGAGGGTGCCAGATCAGGACTATAGGAGGGGTGTGGAAGAACTTCCCACCCCATCTTTGCAATTGCTTCCAATGTGAGACGAGCGGCGTGGGGGCGAGCGTTGTCATGCAGGATGATGATGTTTCGTCCCGGACGATTATCGCACAATGCACGACGGAGCTTGTGCAGTGTCTGGACATAACGAGCAGCAGTGATGGTTTGCCCAGGTTCCAGGAATTCGGCCAAAATCAACTCCTCTGCATCCCAGAAGACTGTGCCCATCACCTTCGCAGCTGATGGCACTGTCTTTGTCTTCTTCTTTGATGGAGAATGCAAATGGCGCCATTCCATACTCTGCCGTTTCGTTTCAGGCTCGAAATGGTGAAACCAGCTTTCGTCACCTGTCACAATACGGAGCAGAAAGTCATCGCCTTCGTGTCGATATCTCTGCAGCAGTTCTGAGGTGATGGCTTTTCGCTGACCTTTGTGGTCTTCGGTCAATAAGCGCGGGACCCAACGAGCATAAACTTTCCTATAGCCTAAGCTT
>Ga0123352_10019886_pt1 | contig 10701 bp, 15 predicted proteins | sample TergutLab28metaG_FD_89700 | JGI IMG/M metagenome (GOLD analysis project Ga0123352, IMG submission 89700) | Labiotermes labralis P1 segment gut microbial communities from Petit-Saut dam, French Guiana - Lab288 P1 | ecosystem: Host-associated > Arthropoda: Insects > Digestive system > Gut ... | reverse complement strand
TTTAATAAAGTTTGCGGTTCGACGTCTTGCTACTCGTCATTATGTTGCAAAAGCATTACCCCCTCGTACGAAGAAACGATAGCTGTGCTATTTTTTACCACTTCCTCTACATTATATCAAAAAGATATACATTGTCAACTTTTGTTTTTAATGCTATGCTTCCAACTTCTGGCGCAGAATTTTAAGCACCCGCTTTTCAATGCGGCTAACTTGCACCTGCGACACCCCAATGGCACTGGCTATTTGGCTTTGTGTTTTATCTTGAAAATAACGCATTATTATAACTTGGCGTTCCTTTGGCTCTAATTTGGTAATAATGTCGCGGAGGGCTATTTTATCTACCATTGTGTCATTTGAATCTGCTCCGCTTATTTCCAGCTTGTCAAGGAGATAAACCGGGCCGCTGTCCCCTTGATGGACAACAGCATAAATAGACTCCACCTCATAACCAGCATCCATAGCATGGGCAAGGTCTTCCACATCTATATTTAATGCCGATGCGATTTCTGCCATTGTAGGTACTTTACCTGTTTTTTGCTGCAAATTTTCTTGCATATATTTTGCTTTGGTTGCGATTTCTTTTAAAGGTCTGCTGACTTTTATCATACCGTCATCACGCAAAAACCGCTTAATTTCGCCCATTATCATAGGTACAGCATATGTAGAAAACCGCACCCCAAAATTTATATCAAATTTGTCTATGCATTTTATTAGCCCAATAGTGCCTATTTGAAATAAATCCTCCAGCTCGTACCCTCTGTTTGCAAACTTTTTAACCACAGACCACACAAGCCCCGTGTTTTGCGCAACAATATCATCTCTTGCCCTCATATCGCCGCTTTGAGAAGCGGCTATAAGCTCAAAGGTTTTGTCCATGGATTTTTCTGATGCCGATACATTTATCATTGCTATCCCTCCAAGCCACTCCCTTTCTATTGTGTTATTTTTTTACTCATTTTCACAACTGTACCCTCGCCAAGGGCAGAATGCACCACGACTTCATCCATAAATTCTTCCATAACCGTAAATCCCATTCCACTGCGTTCTTCATCGGGTTTTGTAGTATACAGTGGCTCTCTAGCTGCTGCAATATCATTGATGCCCATGCCTTTGTCTTCTATTTCTACCCAAATTTCGTTATCTAGAATTTGGCATCGCAAATATATCCATTTTTCATCGTCACAACCTGCGCCATAGCCGTGAATCATAGCATTTGTTACTGCCTCAGACACTGCTGTTTTTACTTCATTTAGCTCTGCTAAAGTAGGGTTTAGCTGGGCGGCAAAGGCGGCAGCACAAACTCTTGCAAAGGCTTGGTTTTGCGAAATAGCCAAAAACTTCATCTCAAATATATTTTGCATTTTTATCCCCCTTGTCTAATTTATATCCCTGCGCCGAGGTTATTTTCTATTTCATCCAGCCCCGCAAAACAAGGCACAATACGCTTTAAGCCACTTATTTCAAAAATACGCCCTATCTCTGCACCTATATTAATGGCAAAAACACGCCCTCCGCTCTTTTGCAATTCTTTGTAACGGCCAATAACCATCCCAATACCGGAACTGTCCATAAAAGATACATGCGCAAAGTCAAAAACGATATTTTTTGCATTGCTTTTTGCAAACTCATTTGTTATACTATTCTTAATATTTTGTGCTGTATGGTGGTCAATTTCTCCTCGGATTTTGGCCACCAAATTTCCGTTTCTTTCAACAAAAGTTACCTTCATTTTTGCATCTCCCATCATTGGTAATTTCCATTTTAATCCAAGTATACCAAAAAATTCAAAGTAGGTCAAGCAGAAATTTCGTCGTGCTATTTTAGTTTAAATTTTACATTTCTGGAAATACTTGTGATATACAATATTGGCGGGATGTGGTTTTATGGAAAAATTTATTATTGAGCATAGCGGAGCGTTAAAAGGACGTGTCCGCATTTCAGGCAGCAAAAACTCTGTTTTGCCTATAATAGCAGCGACATTGCTAACAGACGAGGTTTGTATAATGCACGATGTGCCAAAGCTAACCGATGTTTTGATAATGCAAAATATTATAGAAGATTTGGGCGCAAAAACCATTTGGAACGAAGAAAAGCTGAGTATAGAAGTTGGAGATATAAAAAAAACACAGGTCGCATACGAGCTGTGTTCAAAAATGCGTGCATCTTTTTTGGTTGCAGGCCCTATTTTGGCACGCTGCGGCGAAGTAAAAATTTCTTTGCCGGGAGGTTGTGCAATCGGCTCTCGCCCTGTGGACTTACACCTTAAAGGGCTCGTGGCATTGGGTGCTGAAATTTCCCAAGAACACGGTTACATTCATGCCAGAGCAAAAAAACTGGAAGGTGCTAATATTTATCTTGACTTTCCGTCGGTAGGGGCAACAGAAAATATTATGATGGCAGCTACGCTGGCAGAGGGTCAAACCATAATCCAAAACGCCGCAGTAGAACCAGAAATTGTCGATTTATCGAACTTTCTTTCGTCAATGGGAGCTCAAATTAGAGGAAGCGGCACAGATACTATAAAAATAACGGGAGTAAACAGGCTGCGTGGAACAAGCCACAATATCATCCCCGACCGCATAGAGGCGGGCACATTTATGTGTGCTGCAGCAGTGACGGGCGGAGATGTCTTTTTGGAAAATGTTGTAATAGACCACCTTAAGCCAGCCATTGCAAAATTACGTGAAATGGGTATAGAAATTAACGAAGGTTTTGACGACGGAATACACATCAAGGGCAGTTTAGACAGGCTGCCCATTGACATTAAAACACTGCCTTACCCCGGTTTTCCAACAGATATGCAGGCTCAATTTTTATCTCTTTTAGCAGTTACCCCTGGCACAAATATTTTTACAGAAACCGTGTTTGAAAACCGCTTCATGCATGTTCCTGAACTTATACGCATGGGTGCCGATATTAAAATAGACAGCCGTTCGGCTGTCATAGAGGGTGTTGCAAAACTTGCCGGAACACAAGTGCGCGCAAGCGACCTTCGTGCTGGAGCTGCCTTGGTAATCGCTGCACTTGCCGCTGCCGGAACAACTGAAATACACGATATTTATCACATAGACCGTGGATATTACCGTTTTGATGAAAAGCTACGGGCTTTGGGAGCAATAATCCACCGTAAAACATCATAGGCAATGTTTCCAAAAATAAAAATCCTACCAAATATACATCTTACCACAACTACTCTTTCGTGGCTCTTCGCCATATGTTTCTATATGCTCCTCAATAAGCTGTTGAATTTTTTGTTGGTCGCTTTGCGCTTCGTCTTTTAAATGTTCAAAGTCGGGTATATTTGAAAACTGTTTTAGGGTCATTTTGTTTAAGGAAACTCCATTGACAAGATTGTTTAAGTCTGTGCAAATTCTTATTTTGCTCCTCACTAAATCGTCATCTCCTTTACACTTACTAAAATCCGCCTATAATTAGGGGATATGAGCACTCATACTAATTCTAATTATTATACTAATCCTGATTAAAATCCTATTCTTTTTCGGTGGCTAAAACCAACCCAAAACACCTTGTTCGGTGTTTTGGGTCGCCCCCTCAAACAATAGGTTTTAATCTAGAATTAGTATTACTTGACATTTCAAAAGATTTTAGCACAGTTTCTTATGTATAATTATACATTATATAATGTGTAATTGCAAGCGCAATTTATCATTTTTTGCTCAAGCCAATACGTGTATGCTGTGTGGTAGAGGTGAAGTGATGGATATTTTAAAAAAAATAACTTGTATGAAGCAACAAAGAGGATGGAGTAATTATAGACTGGCAAAGGAAGCAGGGCTTCCAGAGGGCTCTCTCAATAATCTTTTTAGGCTAAACCACCAACCCTCAATGGCTACTCTTGAAGCAGTATGCAAGGGGTTTGGAGTAAGTCTTTCGCAGTTTTTTGCTGATGATGACGATTTGGTGGTGTTAAGCAGCGAGCAAAAAGAAATTATTGAGATATACAGCACATTAAATGAGCATCAAAAAACAGCATTACTTCAATTAATGAGAGCAATGATAATAAGGCATTGAGGCATGTTCCTTTATAAGGAAACGCCCTGTTGCGGCTTTTTAACTCAATAAAACCATTTGGCTGGGGCGTGAACGGTTTGCTAAATGCAGTTGTGTTTCACTGCCTATGTTAATTTTTTGTGTTATCAAAACATTCTTAACCGTTTCGTAGGCAATCTCGGGTCGGTTATTTTCTTGACTTAAATGCCCAAGAAAAATATGTTTGTTTTTACTGGAATAATTTTGCGCCAAAAATGTACCGCAGGCAACATTTGATAGATGCCCTATGTCGCTTAAAATGCGTTGTTTAAGATGTCTAGGATACCGACCATTGCACAGCATATCTATATCGTGATTGGCTTCTATTAAAATAATGTCAGCATCTGCAAAATATTTTACTGCATTGTCGCAAATATGCCCAAGGTCGGTCGCAATGGCTATTTTGTGTTTGTCGGTTTTAATTCTGTATCCAACTGGCTGGTTAGCGTCATGAGCAATGGCAAAGGGTGTTATTTCTGCGTCATCAAAAAATACAGGCGTGTCCTCCCTAACCAAAAAAAGGTTGCGGGGCGGTATTTTGCCTAGCTCTGCCCCTAATTGTGTTCCTGCAGTCATGTAAACGGGGATGTCAAAGCGTCGTGACAAAATGCCCGCACCCTTTGTATGGTCGCTATGTTCATGGGTTATAAAAATTCCGCTAATTTCCGAAGCATTTATACCTGCCAATGCCAAAAGCTCTTCCAAGGCACGCCCAGAAAGTCCGGCATCTATCAAAAATTTGTTTTTGCCTGTCGAAACAAAAGCACTATTACCAGAAGAGCCGCTGGCAATAGTGCAAAACTGTATAGACATATTGTTCCTCCGAATAGTTTATGCCTCGTACAACATTGGTATTTGTGATTCGTCTTCACCATTAGAGCGACGAACATCCGCACCAAGTGCTGTCAGTTTTTCTACAATTTTTTCGTAACCTCTGTCTATATAGTATAGGTTTGATATTTTTGTTGTTCCTTCCGCAGCAAGGGCGGCCAACATTAATGCAGCACCTGCACGAAGGTCGGTTGCGACGACATCTGCTCCTGTTAAACGGCTTGTGCCTTCTACAACAGCCATGCGCCCTTCCAAAGTAATTTTTGCACCAAGGCGTGTTAATTGGTCAACATATTGAAAACGGGTGTCAAAAACCGTTTCGTTTACATAGCTAACTCCTTCTGCTTGGGTTAGCAGTGTGGTTATTTGCGGCTGTAAGTCGGTAGGAAAACCGGGGTAATATAAAGTCTTGATATTAGCGGCAGTTAAAGGGTTTGCCGCCTTTACTTTTATCCAGTCTTCTTGCGCAATAACCGTGCATCCCATTTCTTGCAATTTTGCCGTTAAAGACTCCATATGCTTGGGGATTACGTTGCAAACCTTGACATCTCCGCCTGTTATGGCTGCAGCTATCATATATGTACCTGTTTCAATTTGGTCTGGTATTATTGAATACCTCTTTCCTTCCAGCTTCTCAACTCCCGTTATACGTATAACATCTGTACCCGCACCCTTAATTTTGGCACCACACATGTTAAGGAAGTTAGCGCAGTCCACAATATGCGGTTCTTTTGCCGCATTTTCTATTGTGGTTATGCCTTCGGCAAAAACAGCCGCCATCATAATGTTGATAGTAGCACCAACAGAAGCCATGTCAAGAAAAATTTGTGTGCCTAATAGCTTGTCGGCGTGAGCCGTAACTGCTCCATGCTCAATTACAACCTTTGCGCCAAGACTTTCAAAGCCTTTTATATGCTGGTCAATGGGGCGCACACCAAAGTTGCAACCACCAGGCATTGGCACATTGGCTTTTTTATAACGCCCCAAAAGTGCCCCGATAAGGTAATACGATGCACGCATGTCTTTAAGCTGTTCAGGCGAAATATTTGTCGTGCAGACCTTACTTGCGTCTATTTGCAATGTAGATTCGTCTAAAAACTCGCAAACAACACCCATGCTTCTGAGTACAGAAACGTAGCTTTGCACATCTTCAATGCATGGCAAATTTTCTAAAATACATACCCCATCCACTAATAAAGCGGCAGGAATAACAGCAACAGCGGCATTTTTTGCTCCGCTAATTTGCACTTTGCCTTTAAGCGGCTTGTTTCCGTTTATAATAAAGTGTTCCAAAATAACACGTCCTTTGTTCACATCTAGTAAGCTCTACTTTTAGAGTTATCTAGATTATAGCACCTCCTTTTCATTTGTGCAACAACAAATTGTGCAAAACTGTGCAAAATTCTTCAAAAAGCCGATACTTTTTACTTCAAAGATTCTTTATGAAACTATTTCATCCAGAACCTCGCATAAAACTTGTGGAGTTACTTCATTTTTTGAAATCATATCAATGATATTTTCTACATAATGCTCATCGCTTGATATGCCTCCTGTTTCACTCTCTTCAACAGAAACGCCTTTTTCATACTTCACGGCATGTATTCCGTAGAATTTTTCGCCCTCTTCATTAAGCTGGGTGGTTTTGTGATACCTCACCTCAAAATCATGTACCTTGGCTGTTGCAATCGCTTTTTTCATCTTTCTTCCTCCTCTTTCGACATTTTTCTATATTTTTTGACACTATATGAACTAATTAATTAATACTAAAATTATTATAACAGAATTGTCAGCACAATTCTACACTAATTGGAAAATTGTGGATAAATCTGTGATAATGTGGACAAGTGCTTCATTTTTTTATAAGTTTTCCACAGAGGCAAAAAAATCCTTGACGTAGATGGAATTTTCTTGTACAATGATTATTCATGTAGTTTTTGATTATGAAGGAGGTGTATGTATTATGAAAATGACTTTTCAACCAAAAAAGCGTCAACGCTCCAAAGTACACGGTTTTAGAAAGAGAATGAGAACCGCAAATGGTCGCAATGTTATTGCTAGAAGACGCAAAAAGGGTCGTCATGTCTTGACCGCTTAATTTTGTTGTATAGTGAATTAACTTGAAAACACTAACACGAAGTGTTAAAGGGTTTTCAAGTTGTATGAACGCAAAACACCGACGTAGCGCAAGCGTAGGAGGTGTTAGATTTGCGTAGCAAATCGTGATGTTATACTTGTTTTCAAGTATAACATCTATAAGAGGGGCATCGGTTTGAAGTTCACTGTTTCTTTAAAAAAAAATGAGCAATTTAGGCAGGTTTTAAAAGACGGCAAATTTGCTTCATCCAAACTATTAACAATGTTTATTACGCAAAACAACCTGCCGCAAAACCGATTGGGTATTAGTGTAAGCAAAAAAATATCAAACAAAGCCGTGGTTAGGAATAAGATTAAACGCCGCATTAAAGAAGCATATAGACTAATAGAGCCCTCAATGCCTCAATATGGATATGATATTGTAGTCATACCGAAAGCAGACGCAAATAAAGCGAGCTTTTCAGAAATCGCATTTGCAGTAAAACATTTGCTCAAAAGACAAGGATTTTGCAAATGAAAAAAATTGTTTTACTCTTAATTTTGTTCTACCGAAAATGTATTTCGCCACACTTTTTGCCTAGATGCCGCTATATTCCTAGTTGCTCTGCTTACGCTTATGAAGCATTGCAAGTTCACGGTTTTTTTATGGGTAGCTTTTTGGCTTTGTGGCGCGTTTTTCGTTGCCATCCTTTTTGTAAGGGCGGGACAGATGCTGTGCCACCAAAAGGTTTTTACAAACATGGTTTGTGGTAACCTTATTTAAGGAGATACTTTAATGGACATTTTTTACGATGCTTTTGCGTCAATTTCAAACGCAATACAAAATCCGCCGGGATTTATTATCGGACCAATTTCTTTTGTGTTTGGTCACATTATTGATTTTATTTTTAGGGCTGTAAGTGTTTTAACCACAGCAAACGCTTTGGGTATCGCCATTATTATTATGACTGTGATAGTCCGCACCCCCTTGATACCCAGCCAGTTAAAAATGCAGCAAAATTCCAGAAAATCTCAGCTTGTTAAACCTGAAATGGACAAAATACGAGCAAAATACGGCAATACCCGCGACCCAGAGTTAAGGCGCAAGATGTCTGCAGAAATTCAAGCCCTTAACCAAAAGCATGGTATAAATATGTTTGCAAGTTGTTTGCCAATGCTTGTAACAATGCCAATTTTTATAGCACTTTTTTCTGTGTTTGGACGAGCATTTTTGTTTATCCCAAGCATAACAGAAACGTACACGGCTGTTTCTGATGCCCTTATCGTGATGGGGGAGCAATGGCATCTTGACCATTTGTCGGATATTTTCCGTCAATATAATATTTTAGGCAACAATACTTTCAGCGGTGTCGGTGGTCCAAGTATTGGGTATTTTTGGTCTTTAAACCCCGATGATTTAAACCGTGCAATTCACGTCTTTACTGAATACGACTGGCAATCAATATTTTCCAGTTTACAAGACACAGGTATACAATATTACGAGGCTGTAAGAACCGCCTACGATGCAATGCGTGCACAGCAATCATTTTTTGGGCTTGACCTTGTAACCCGCTCTGGCTTGCAATGGCCGGGTGTTATAATCCCCATTTTGTCTGTTGGAACAATGGTGTATTCCTCTTGGCAAACTCAAAGAATGAATCCCGCCACAGACCCGCAGCAAAAAATGATGCAACGCATAACAATGTTTATTTTACCAATAATGTTTGGTTGGTTTACAATACAGGCGGCATCTGCCGTAGGTTTATATTGGACGGCAGGCAATGTATTCTTAATAGTGCAAAACATTATTGTGTTTAAGTTCTTCCGCCACAAAATTGACCCGAATGTTGCAAAAGTTGAAAAGAAAGAAAGGTAACGGAGGCTTGTATCTGATGAAAAACTACGTCGAAATGACTGCAAAAACTGTTGATTTAGCAGTAGAAGCCGCTTTGAAACATCTTAATGCAAATCGTGATGAAGTAGATGTTGAAATTATTGAAGCTGGTGCAAAAGGCATCCTTGGGATAGGCTCAAAACCAGCCAAAGTAAAAGTAACTTTACAGCATAATCCAGAAAAAATCGCTCAGGATTTTTTAAAAGAAATTGGCGTTGCAATGGGGATGCAAATAGGTTCAAAAATCACGGTGAATGATAAGCAGCTTGATATTATATTGTCTGGTGAAAATATAGGTATTTTGATTGGCAAAAGGGGTCAAACACTTGATTCTTTGCAATACCTTGTCAGTCTTGCTGTAAACAAAGGTACTGCGCCGTTTTTAAACGTTTCGCTTGATGCTGAAAACTACCGTCAAAGACGCAAAGAATCGTTAGAAAATTTGGCACAAAGCATTGCCCGCAAAGTAAAAACTACTCGAAAATCTGTTAAATTAGAGCCGATGAGTACCTTTGAGAGGCGCATTATCCATGCTGTGTTGCAAGGCGACAGGCAAATTACGACCCATAGCGAAGGCAATGACCCATACAGAAATATCGTCGTTGCTCCAAAAAGATAAGTACACAAAAAGGGCGTTATACGCGCCCTTTTTTAATTTTCATTGATATATGCTCTATGTTTGCATCCATATAAATTTCCGAGCACGGTGCAAAGCCTAATTGTTCGTAAAAATCCTTTGCGTGATATTGGGAGGATAAAACAACTTCATGCGCTCCCATTTCAAAACATTTTTGCGTCAACAGTTTTGTAGCCAGCTTGCCAAACCCACGCCCTCTGTAACCTTTTAGCACTGCAATTCGTCCCAAGGTGTATTTGTTATTTATGACTAAAATTCGCCCTGTAGCAACGGGTTTTTCGTCCAAATACAAAAGTAAGTGCGTCGCTTTCGTATCTTCTTCATCAATACGCTCTCTTTCTAACGGCACATTTTGCTCATTCACAAAAACTTTTGTACGAATACAAAAAATTTCTTGCGGAATTTTATTACCGCAAAACCACTCATGTCGTATCATACACTTCACCTAAAAGTCAAAATTATCTGGGTCATATCCAACACGCTTATTTTTATTTAAGGCTTCAATTTCAGAAATGTCCTGCGGGGAAAGCGAGAAGTCGAACACATCAAAGTTTTCGGCAAGACGTTTCGCATTTGATGATTTAGGGATAGTGGTAATACCAATGTCAATATTCCAGCGCAGCACAATTTGAGCTGGTGTTTTGTTGTACTTTTTACTAATCTCTGCGATGGTTGGATTTTGCAACATTTGTGCCGCTTGATTTGGTCCGCCAAGCGGGCTATACGCTGTTACTACAATGCCAAATTCATCGCAAATCTTTCGCAGAGGTTTTTGTGTGAGCTCTGGATGCAGTTCTATTTGGTTTATAGCAGGCACAACACTCCATACTTTCTTAATATCTTCAAGATGGTGCGGCTGAAAATTACAAACCCCGATAGCACGGGCATGTCCTGCTTTATAAATTTTTTCAAGGTCAAGCCATGACTTTACATAGTCGCCAGCCGGCCAATGCAAAAGATATAAATCCGCATAGTCTGTGCCCAGTTTGTGTAGGCTCTCTTCAAAAGCCCTTTGAACATTGCCCGTGCGCATGACTTCATTCCATAGCTTTGTTGTTAAAAAAATCTCGTTACGTGATACACCGCTATCCTTTATAGCTTGCCCGACGCTCTCTTCATTTCTATATATTGCCGCTGTGTCTATATGCCTATATCCTACTTTAATTCCCGACTTCACAGCTTCGTATCCCTCATCATCATTTGCCAAAAATGTTCC
>Ga0123352_10019885_pt1 | contig 10701 bp, 4 predicted proteins | sample TergutLab28metaG_FD_89700 | JGI IMG/M metagenome (GOLD analysis project Ga0123352, IMG submission 89700) | Labiotermes labralis P1 segment gut microbial communities from Petit-Saut dam, French Guiana - Lab288 P1 | ecosystem: Host-associated > Arthropoda: Insects > Digestive system > Gut ... | reverse complement strand
GTAGCCCTGGTTCAACGAGCATGCGCCTTTTTTTTTTTTTTAGCCTGCTTGGCTTTAACACTTTTTTAGAAATTTTTTTTTAAAAGTACAAATTAAAAAAAAAAAAAAAAAGAAGATCATTGAAAATAAAATATATTTTTTTATTTTCTCTAAAACTTCTGTCTCAAACATTTCTCGTTCTAAGAACTGAGCGATATATGATTAAAAATGTGTATTGTTCTGCATGTAAAGTGCCCGTTATTCTTTTAGATTTTAAAGAAAATTAAATTTTCTCGACTGATTTCCGAAAAATAACCAAATATAAAATTTCATGAAAATCCGTTCAGTGGGAGCCTGGTTGTTCTATACGGACGGACGGACGCACAGGCAGCCATGGCGAAGCTAATAGTAGCTCTTTGCAAATCTGCGAGCGCGCCTAGGAACTAAGATGTTCGTGTGACCTGTAATAACGCAGTTTTATAAGCGAGTTCCATGACAACCACTGACTTAATTCACAACATGTTGCCGGCGGACTCACACATCAGGCAACATCGCCTACCTCTCTTTTTGATGTCGGAAATCAACTTAACGTCTCAAACTGACAGTAAGGAGGATTACCATGGCTCTTATTCCATTCAGCGTGACACTTGTTTGCTCAAGTGATTTGAAATGACGCCAGCTTACGTACGAGAGGGGCAATTATTTGAAGCATGAAGGTAAATACACATTCATATTCCTGGTTACTTCCAAATCAGTTGAAAATGGAATCACGCGTGGAAACAAATCTAAACCACCCATCAAAGGTAAACAATTACGCAAGGGTATTACCGTCTTAACAAAACTATATTGTCAGATACAAATAAATATCGAATAAAGAGAGACCAACTTGATGCCACTTGCTTTATTATTTCATTATTTACTGTTCAACATGTTTCGGATGTTAATACATCCATCCTCAGGAGCTTGCGACTTGTTTGATGAGTTATTTCATGGGTTGTATTGTTCTGGTTCGATGTGTGTTAGTGTTACGTTGTGGTTTGGCTCGGGTGGTGTGGTATCGGGATACCACCCACAGCTCCTGAGGATGGATGTATTAACATCCGAAACATTTTGAGCAGTAAATAATGAAATAATAAAACAAGTGACATCAAGTTGCTCTCTCTTTATTCAACTATCAAGATGATGCACGGTCCAATAAACATAAGATTCACATATAAATATCTCAACTGTATGTTTCGGCCATTATGGTTGAGATATTTATGTGTATCCGACAATATAGTTGTGTTAAGACGGTAATACCCTTGCATAATTGTTTACCTTTGATTAACTTACACAACGAGGATGACTCACCTTGAAGGCTAAACCATCCATTGTTCCTTTTGTATGTCATCAAGTTCAAACAGAGTTTTCTTTAAACATGGTCTATTCCAGGTACAAGAACACTATTATAAATCACTCCTGTTATAACAAAGGGATAAATCTGTATTGGGTACTGTAATATTAAATAGTGTACGTCAGCACAACCACTTTATTACTCAAGGTAATTATAAGGCTACATGTTTCGACTACAGATTAGTCATCTCAGTTTGATTTTGTCAATTGAGTCACAAGATGCTATGCACAATTTAGGATCCCATCGTGTTTACATCCATGGAATACATCAAATTAAATCGTTTGATATACTCCATGGATGTAAACACGATGGGATCCCAAAGTGTGCATAGCATCTTGTGACTCAATTGACAAAATCAAACTGAAGATGACTAATCTGTAGTCGAAACATGTAGCCTCATAATTACCGTGAGTAATAAAGTGGTTGTGCTGACGTACACTATTTAATATTACATTACGTTTATAACCACATCGTGATGTTTCCATTCAAAAAATGTATTGGGTAGGTCCGGAGGATACTGGGTTATGTAAAAAGGTAATATAAAGGTAAAGTGATCCCGTTACAGGCCCAGTGTGGCCCAGAGGGTGGGTAGAGGTATTGTTCTACTCTTCCATGACTGCGGCACTAGAAGGGGTTGAGTGGTCAGCAGCACGCCCCGGACGCACTTTACCGCCGGGAAAGATCCGGTACCCATTATACAGGAGGCTACTGGATTATGTGTATTTGGGAAATCAGTTTAGAGAAACCTCTTAATATATAGTTTAAAGCCAAAATTTGTAACCAATGTAACAACATTACAATAAGCAGATAGTGTTGAGCATTAATTGTGCAGTACGCACCGAAATATGTAGGAGAAGTTTTGTAAATAATATATATATCTTTAACCTTTTGGCGCCGGAATTATTTTTTTAAATTTTAGCACACCCTGTATATAAAATGTGAATAATACAGGAACCAAATACGTTAGAATTATGAAAGAAACTGCATTTTGAAGAGAAAAAAATGGAGAGTGTATACCATGTTTAAAATATTCAGTATCTCTGTTTGTTGAATAAATACATAGAATGCAACTTTAGAGGTTAGCGGTGCGGTACGACCACTATAGCTGACATTAGGTGTCAAAAGGTTAATATACCGAATAAATGCATATAGATTTGAATATGTATATATATATATACATATTCAAATCTATGTGCATTTATTCGGTATATTTGATATATAATTGTTATACAAAAATGCAAAGAATGTAAAGCTTCACGATCTGTAGTCAAAGTCCACGTGTGTGTGTGTGTGTGTGTGTGTGTGTGTGTGTGTGTGTGTGTGGGTTTATGTCGGTCCGTCAGTCCGGTTGTCCCAGAAGTGAAATAAATAAATAAATCAGTCTGTAGACATTAACTAAACATTTTCCACAATTTCAAGCAACACTTGTACTCAATTGTCATTTAATTCACAATAATATATTTAAAAACTTTAAACTCCTTCATGTTTCGGCCCTACTGGTCCAGCGTCAGGGATGACATTAATTGTTGGTGTAGGAGTTTAATGTTATTAAAAATATTACGGTGAATTATGTGACAATTTTGTGCATTTGTTGGTTGAAATTGTGGAAACTGAAAGATAATGCACGGAACTGACAATATAAAATCAATCGAACGGTTTTGCTGGAAGTAAATAGAAGCATCATGCCGTAAATTTTGATTCCAGCATGGCTGAGGTGCGACCTGGTGACGTGATAACGTTACTAGTCTTAAATGCTTTATTGTAAACTAATACACTCAAATACATATAAACGTTGACCTGTTAAAAACAATTAAACTTATAAAAACTGCTCCAACATGTTTCGGTTCACGTAGAAATCATCATCAGGGAGCCACGACCAGTATTTGGCTAACATAACAAATCTTGTTCAACTGTGCGGGTCAGTACAGACGTTTTCAGTGTTATGGCGGCATACTGTGACCTTTGCACAGTGAACCACACACACGCAAGGCAGCATGCTGCCACAACACCCTATTAGTACAACGAAGTTAATGTGTGACTATTTTTAATGTGGCTTTGGCAAGGAAAATATAGCTCCCTGATGATGGTCTTAGGACCGAAACATGTCCGAGCAGTTTTAGTGTTTTAATGTGTACATTTTATATAAGTGCATTAGTTGGTATAATAATTGAGTAACTAACAGTCTTATTTGTTATGGGTTTTCGCAAAGCATACAACGTTTTGGTCTAGAAACCTCAACGGAAACAATCAACTGGGGGACATGCGCATATATGTCCAGTTTATTTAAGAAGGATCTTCGAGCTACGAGTTATGAATTTGTGAAGAGGATTAAACTGATGAAGAATAATGTCAAACTTCAGTCATATGTTGACATAATAACCAGATATGGGGCGACGCAGAACTGTATACAGGTTTTTGGTGGGGAAACTTGAAAGAAGGGAGACCATTAGGAGTACAGAGGCGTAGACAGGAAGATAATATTACAATGGACTTCGAAGAAATAGAGAGTGGATTGGATTCATCTGGCATGGATTGGGAACAAGTGGCGGTCCTTTGTGAATAAGGTATGAAATTTCGGGGACGAACTTTGCAAATGCAGTTAATCAGTTAAATTGCTAACATGTTAATTATTTTTCTGGGACTTTTCTCCAACAGACTTTAAACCTAGAATGCCGACTCCTTCTTTCTATCCAAACCCTGAGTCCACCTGGTTCCTGGTTTAGAGACTATAGTTTTCCTCGAAAGCGTAGTAATATATGTGTGTCTTTTTTCTGTCCCTGGCAATTTCTATTCCCTCGCGTTTTGGTTTTTTGAATGTTCCATGAAATATAGTTGACTTGACATTTCCAAAATAACCCTCATGAAGACAGACGAATCTAACTGTACCGCTAAAGCTTAAAGGGTCAATACCGATTTGACCTTCCATCTTTTGTATCGTCTACCTCTTCTCCTCTTTCCATATGCTATGTAATGGAAAAGTATATTCGCAAGGCTGCTTTTATCTATTTTTCCGAGTGTTAGAAGGCATTTGCTTGAAACCCAACACTTTTGCCTAGGGCAGTGATTATTGTTAGTCTTTTTACATTTCCGCTCTGTATGAGCTGATATATTTTTTGGTCACATGTAAACCGTCCTTAAGGATTTCACATCAGCTGTCTCAGTGCAGCTGATGTGTTCTTCAATTAGGATCCATCCCACTGTTCCTTATAACGACTAGTGAAAAACACTTTTTATTACTTTAACTGAAACATTATTCTTGCTGTACCGCGTACATTTCTTTGAACACTCTACTGCAGGTATGTTGTAAATTGTTCAGTACTTCTAGTACTTAACACGTAAGAACGTATTCTTGACAGGTAAAGGGAAAAGTACTTTGGTAAGAACACAGCGTATCGATATTGTTTCTATTTTCCGTACGTATCGCCTTATCCCGGAACCGGAAGAGTGTGGAGGGAGAGTTTTATGTGCACAAAGGACGAGTGCTCAAACAATATTTGTACTGTTCCTGGGCTGTATTTACTGTAGCGCTGGAACGCATTATCATTACCACTAGCCTCCTGACGGCCTAGTTTCGATCAGAAAGAATCGACTTTGGTGTTGAGGCTAACGGTACAAGACCCGTCTGTCTGTAGATGACGTAAGAACCCGCTAATTGAGGAGGATAACAGTCCCATATGTTGTGGTAATTTTTTTGTGCCAGATGTAAAATGTTGAAAATTCCTTCTTGCTGGAACTTTAAATACAGGCATTGAATTTTGTGGCTAGGTGACTCACATGGCTACTGAAGGTGGAAATCCAACGTTGTAGAGTATACGGACCAGCTATAGTTTAACTTCTCTACAGTTGTTTCTAATAACATTTTTCGCTTATACGAGCTTGTACACCATCCCGTAATTAATAAGTTATAAAACGAAAAATAAGAAGGTAATGCATTATCTTGTTATTAACATTGCATATGTAGAACGGCTCAATGGATCGTAGATAATTTAATGACAGTCTGTCACCTCTGTCCATTTTTAGCATCAAGTGACACAAGATGAAGTGTGAAATCGGCTAAATTAAGAGGAATGAGTGGAAGAAGTCGTAGCTACATTAAAAGTACTGTCCCGGAATCAGCGTAGAGGAACTGAGAAGAAGCACAGAATGTGTGATTCAGGAAAGTCGGCCTCCCGACGAACGTTCGAAAAGACACCTGATGGGTACATGTCAGAATCTGCACCTTCTGAGCAGACTTCTTCGACGTTATGTTCTCTATTAACTATTAACTAGAAAATAGTGGCTTTCAAAGCCCCTGCTTTCCACCTTCTACTGAAAATGAAACATCAGGCTTCAGAGCCAAATATTTAAAAGATAAAAACAGTATACGGCAAACACATCATTTATTGTATGGGCTACATGTTTCGACCCTTTGTAAGGTCATCATCAGGCCTTCTTTCGGAATCAAGTCAGTGAATGTTGCGTACATGTTGGGATCCCAACTATGCTTACAAATAGCAGAAAAGTAACATATCTAACAATTGAATTACATAAAATATAAATGACTGTTTAAAATTTAAGAGGTAAAATATACACTGAACGTTGTAGAAAATCTTCACTTATATCCGTATATATAAAGTCACAGTTGTGGTAAAAACATTTCTTTTTGGGTCTGTGTGAGGTTCTGAAAAAATCGAAGTTCTCCATTGTTAGCGTGAACGTTATGGTGTTTTAAGAAGCGTCTGGCAGTCTCGGAGAAGCGGGTCGTAGCTTGTGGAACTATTGAATGTTACGGATATGGGGGTGTTGTCTTACGCTATCATTGTGTAGAACAGTCATTTCGATTTTATTTCTATTTTATGTAATTCAGTTGTTAGATATGTTACTTTTCTGCCATTTGTAAGCATAGTTGGGATCCCAACATGCACGCAGCATTCACTGCCTTGATTCCAAAAGAAGGCTTGATGATGACCCTATAAAGGGTCGAAACATGTAGCGAACGTGTAGCCCACATACAATGAATGATGTGTTTGACGTATACTGTTTTTATCTTTTACATATTTAAACGCTTAACACATCGGGATGACCTAGTCAAATTCAGAGCCAAATTTAAATTTTTACGGATACAAAAGAGCAGTAAATATATAATGCATAATCCCAAATTCCAAATACTTTAAGACCTCATAGTCGATGCAAAGATCGTTTTGAAACTTCGTTGCAGCTAGTCGTTTTGTTGGGAGGAAAGCAAACGTTTAAAGACAAGTTGAGATGAAGTATTGGTCCAAGCACATTTAATATTGGTACAAACGGAGACGACTGGTTACTTCTACGATTTTTCTTCTTTACTGCCATGAAAGAAACTCTCTTCGACAGATGTACAGGAAGCTGGACCTAGAATGGTTCTGGAAGCTGTGGAGAAAACAAATTGCGCGCTTGCCAAAGATAGAACCCTGACAATCCAGCCTATTATGTACTGCAGTGTTTGAACCACTCCGAATAAAATAAGAATATTACATTCCATCAGTCAAATTTCACTGCTGTTTTTCTAGCATAAAATTAAATTCTTTTTATGAGAAAGGTATTCGGGACATTTTCAAAATTAAAGTGCAACCTGTGATGCCACCTTATGCTCGTCTCACGGTAGATGCAGAAACAAGTTCGGTGTCTCCAAAAGCTCACAAAATATTTAACGCATGTTATAGGTCGATTGGAAATGAAAGTAATAATTTTTTGAAATCTAGTGTCTCTTAAACGAAGACTACTGAGTGTGCTTTTAACCAGTTTGGCGCCAAATGACAAATAACTTCACCTTACTGCTTGTCCAGAACTTGTTCTTGCCGCCATTCTACGTGTTTATTTTTTGCAGAGGAGAACGCAGCTCGGGTCATTTGCATTCTTCAGTTTCTGCTCCGACAAGTATGACAAAGAGAAAAGAGCCACATCAATACAGGAAAGGCTTTGACAGAAAATTTCATATGGGCGAGTCTATAGAAAGAAGGTCACGTACTTGGGACCGAGGACGCAGGGCACTGTCGTGTGTGGAAGTGATTCCATTCATAAAATGGCTGATGTTCAGAGATGATTATTTGTAGACGAAACCGAAAATATCGCTCTGTTTTATATGTAGCCTACACGCGTATTTTGGCAATCCAATTTGATTAGCGGTTCTAATATATCCTAATATATCTTTCTACTTACATTGTACATCTCATTACAGTAATTTATTTAATGACAATAATGACAAGGGCATACAAATTTTTGCAATTTGAGACTCTAGGTATACGGTCTTCAAAATATGAATTTATGACCCAAATATACTGGTTAAGGATACTTCATTCAGTATATACATAAAAGTAACTTTTGTGTTGCAGACCCTCTGTTCATTGTTTCCAAATATTGATCTAATAAATAATATTCCAAAATTATAAAACATTCTTGATATGTACGTTAGTCAAGGCTGTTAAGGCGACATTAAAATGTCTTGGTACAATTTTTTATACGACTTGGCCCCTCATTTCCAACCTACTTCTTAGAATCATAACAGGAAACTTTCTTGTAATAAGAGAGGCGATGTACGTTTAACGAAACTTTGAAGCGGTTTCGTGCATTCTTTGTTGCTGTGGAAAATCAAATAATTTTTACATATTCTGGGTGTGTGTTTATAACTGTAGGTATCCAGCATGCAATGCGCAGGTGCGTGTGCATGTGCGGCTCTATAACATTTTTCCACATTACCTCATAAACGGCACGTATTCGAGAGAGAGAGAGAGAGAGAGTTATTGAACATAAAATATGTATTTTGATTTTGTCTAAAAACTTAGTTCTGAAACATTTCTCATTCTATGAAGTGAGCGAGATATTGTCAAATGTATATTTGTCTTCATGTAAATTACCCGTTAGTATTGTCAGGTTTTATATAAACTTGAAAGTTTTCGATAGATTTTCGAAAAATGCTCAAAATCAAATTTCATGAAAATCCTTTCAGTAGAAGCCGAGTTGTTTCGTGCGGACGGATAGTCAGACGGACAGACAGAGGGATGGACAGACACGACGAAGCTAACAGTCGCTTTTCGCAATTTTTTTAGAGCTTCTAATAATTAACCCTTACCCTCCTAACGTGGAGAATAGGGTGAGCTCCTAATAATGTCACCAAATGGCAGATGGAATTTAACTTGACGTTTAAACGGTTAAGTGCGATATCTTTTCCTTAAATTACTATCAGTAAAAGTAAAGGTAAAAGTCAGCCCAGAACACGCCATGAACGGCCATGGGGGAGTAGAAGTATAGCTGTGCTCTTTCTTTAACCTCGACACTAGATGTGGGTGGTTGGTTAAGGCCACTTCCCCACTACTTTACGCGCGGGAAAGGTCCCGGTGTTAATAGTGAAGGAGGTTGGGTGGGCCCTAGAGCCGGTCTGGAAGGGTCTGGAAAACCTTGCCTCCACCTCTATTCTATCCCCGGACCTTCCAGCCCTCAGCGACCCTCTATACCAACCATGCTATGCCGGTCAACCTTATTGTCACTACGTAGACCTACTGAAATTTTGACGAGTTACGTAATGATATGTGGGCCGGGTAGCTCAGTCGGTATAACGACTGGCTACGGGCTGCACCGTCCGGGGATCGAATCCCGGTGGGAGCGAGATTTTCCGCACCCGTCCAGACCGGCCATGGGGCCCATCCAGCCTCCTATACAATGGGTACCGGGTCTTTCCCGGGGGTAATGAGCGGCCGGGTGCGTGACGCTGACCCCTCACCCCCTTCTAGTGCCGTGGTCTAGAAAGAGTAGAGCTATACCTCTACTCCCCCTATGGGCCGTACGGCCTGTACAGAGCCTCAGTGTCTGTACAAGGGTTTACTTTACGTAATGATATGTTGTGTCACACTGGGAATGTATTGCTGTCACAGAAAATTAATGTTTTAATTATTTGTTCTTTCTAAAGATTTCATGGTGTGACACCCCCCCAAATTCTTCCTTTGAACACGCTCCACAATTTTGATTTTAACATATCTCGACAGATGGCTCTGCAATACCGAATCTTTAGCATTCGCTTCAGAACTTGCATCCAGTTTGTGGCGAATTTATTTCGCAGCACTGTGAAATAATTTATGTTTGCCACGAAATTTCGGGGGGGGGGGGTTATTTGTGTACATTTTGGCTGTTTTACGTCCTACACATTTTTTACTTCTAGGAGGGTAAGTTACTGTTCAATGGAAATAAAATGGCCTACTGCCTCGTGCAATATTTATTGTTCCACTGTGGAATTCGCCGGTCTAAGGCGTAGGTCTGCGACCTCTCGCCTGCTGAGATTGTGTGTTCGAATCCCACCTGGGTCATGGACGTATGTCTGTTGTGAGTTTTGTGTGTATGGTCAGGTAGAGGTCTGTGCGACAAGCTGATCACTCGTCCAGAGGAGTCCTACCGACTGTGGTGCGTCATTGTGTGTGATCTAGAAACCTCGTGAATGAGGAGGCCCTAACTCATTGGGGGCTGTCTCGTCATAAACAACCAAACTATGGGATTCGGATACTGATAATTCCTATCCTCCTTGCCTACAAAATACAAATGAAGCAATCAGCGCGCGCATACTCGGCACTCCGGCTGTACCGCGTAATAAAATCACAATGCGTTGTTTTCCGGAAGAAACCTTACAAATAGCTGTGCCACAAGAATACCAACGAAGAGTCCTAAATTATGGGCTGCTTTGTTCGGCAATACTTGTGTTGAATGTTGTTTGCTTTTCACCTCCATTATTGCTTTTCGTTTTACTTTATTTTAGCTCGCGTAACAGGTTGGTAAACAGTAGGCAGGCACCACCTTGCTATTGACACTACACAGCAGGCTATTATGGTCATGTTTTCGTCAGCGAGGAGTAAAGAATCGTGTGCGCTGACATACTTTTGAACATACCGCATGTAGAGTAAGGGCAGGGCTCCTCAGTTGAACATTAGCAATGAAACATTCCTGTCTTCCCTGGGTAATGTTATTACATTATGTCAATTTGGGGCAACAATATTAGTTTATTTAGGGTTTGTGACGCGCCCCTGGGAGGCTACATCACACCTGTTGGTGCAGCTTTGTAGCGGGACTTTCCGGTTCCCCCCACCGACGTAAGGGGAAGCTTGACCTGCTAAGACTCGGCTGAGGGCAGACTCACACAGTCTGGACGGCAGCCTTTGGATGAATGATTGAATGAATGCAGGAGACTTATCGCGAGGAAGAAAGGGAGCACTTGGCAATCAGAGCAGACTGTTGATTAATTGACAAAAATTTTTTATTAAGAGGATAATTGTGCATTAAAAATGTTGCATCTTTCCGACGCTCTCCTGTACATCACCTCCCCCCCCCCCCCC
>Ga0123352_10019883_pt1 | contig 10702 bp, 9 predicted proteins | sample TergutLab28metaG_FD_89700 | JGI IMG/M metagenome (GOLD analysis project Ga0123352, IMG submission 89700) | Labiotermes labralis P1 segment gut microbial communities from Petit-Saut dam, French Guiana - Lab288 P1 | ecosystem: Host-associated > Arthropoda: Insects > Digestive system > Gut ... | reverse complement strand
GTAATGTGTGGATGTGTGTATGCATGGGTTTTGTAATGTGTGGGTGTGTGTATGTTAGGGTTTTGTAAAGTGTGGATGTGTGTATGTGTGGGTTTTGTAATGTGTGGGTGTGTGTATGTGTGGGTTTTGTAATGTGTGGGTGTGTGGGTTTTGTGGTAGTGTTTGTGTGTGGGTTTTGTTATGTGAGTGTGTGTGTATGTTTGGTTTTTGTAATGTGTGGATGTGTGTATGTGTGGGTATTTTAATGTGTGAGTGTTTGTATGCGTGGGTTTTCTAATGTGTGTGTTTATGTATGTGTGAGTTTTGTAATGTGTGGATGGGTGTATGTGTGGGTATTGTAATGTGTGGTGTTTGTATGTGTGAGTTTTGTAATGTCTGGATGTGTGTATGTGTGGGTTTTGTAATGTGTGGGTGTGTGTATGTGTTTGTATTTTAATGTGTGGTATTTGTATGTTTGAGTTTTGTAATGTGTGGATGTATGTATGTGTGGGTTTTGTAATGTGTGTGTGTGTGTATGTGTGGGTATTGTAATGTGTGGTGTTTGTATGTGTGAGTTTTGTATTGTGTGGTTGTGTGTATGTGTGGGTATTGTAATGTGTGGTGTTTGTATGCGTGAGTCTTGTAATGTGTGGATGTGTGTATGTGTGGGTTTTGTAATGTGTGGGTGTGTGTATGTGCGGGTATTGTAATGTGTGGTGTTTGTATGTGTGAGTTCTTTAATGTGTGGGTGTCTGTATGTGTGGGTATTGTAATGTGTGTTGTTTGTATGTGTGAGTTTTGTAATGTGTGGATGTGTGTATGTGTGGCTATTTTAATGTGTGGTGTTTGTATGTGTGAGTTTTGTAATGTGTGGTTGTGTGTATGTGTGGGTATTGTAATGTGTGGTGTTTGTATGTGTGAGTTTTTTAATGTGTGGATGTGTGTGTGTGTGGGTTTTTTAATGTGTGGGTGTGTGTATGTGTGGGTATTGTAATGTGTGGTGTTTGTATGTGTGAGTTTTGTAATGTGTGGATGTGTGTATGTGTGGGTATTTTAATGTGTGGTGTTTGTATGTGTGAGTTTTGTAATGTGTGGATGTTTGTATGTGTGAGTTTTGTAATGTGTGGTTGCGTGTATGTGTGGGTATTGTAATGTGTTGTGTTTGTATGTGTGGGTTTTGTAATGTGTGTATGTGTGTATGTGTGGGTTTTGTGATGTGTGGGTCTGTGTATGTGTAGGTATTGTAATGTGTGGGTGTTTGTATGTGTGAGTTTTGTAATGTGTGGGTGTGTGTATGTGTGGGTTTTGTAATGTGTGTGTGTTTTGGCAATATGTGTACTTGTGTGTACTGTGTTTTGTATCCTTTTTACTGTTATTTTTTGTATTGTTTCTTTCATGTATAATTATTCTTATTTGCTACTAGTGTAAGGACTACTGTCACCGAGTGACAACTCAATTGCAGTAATTAATAATAATAATAATAGTAATAATAATAAATTGCTTTAAACCGCATTGACACTTCTCCGTATTATTCGGTCTTGTTTGTCCTTGGGCCCACATTCCTAAAAACTCACACTCTAGAGCGAAACATGGAAAGAAAGAGAAACGATTATTTCCATACGAAGTAATGAAATAAGAAGGAACAATCTTAAACATACTTATGCAAAAAATACTTCGATCCGATTATAGACCAGTTTACCATCGGAATGCCTAAAACTTTTCAGCGTTAGATCGAAAGAATATTTTCGATTCAACTTCCTATCTGTTCGCACCGTAAGCACATCAGCTCGTTTCATTTAGGCTGAAGACTGTCACCATTTTCTTCATGCACCTTAAAGAGATGATCAGATCTTCACCAGGCCAATTTCTTTCCAAGGCCTCCACTGTTGGGCGTACCTCAGTTATATCTACATTAATTTTGTGGCAGAACATAAGAGGAATAAATTATTGTTCGGCTGTTTCTGGGCAGTATAACACAGTAACTTGGACAGACTGAAGAAACACTTAAAAGCACCGTGAAAACAAAGGTGTACTTCACCCTAAAACAGGCCACGAAGGCCCAGAGGCGGGGTAGAAGTATAGCTGTATTCTTTCTTTATCCTCCGCGCTACATGGGGTGTGTGAACAAGACGAGTTTCCGGCCGCTTAACCCCCTGGAAAGACCAGGCACCCATTGTATAGGTGGCTCCGTGGGTCCTAGAGCTGGTCTGGACGTGTGCGGTATATCTCGCCTCCACCAGAATTCGATCCCCGGACCGCCCAGCCCATAGCGAATCGATATCCCGGCTCACCGAACGTGATAACGAATGTTCCGAAAACAAAATTCCTACTGTCGTGCCAAAATAAGCGTCACGAAATTCGATTATCGACTCACCGAACGTGCTATGGGATCTGTATCACACAGATAAAGGAAAGAGTTTGATGTAGTTGTAGATACATACTACAGCAGACGTCTAATGCGACGGTAACTTGTCCGTTTATTGCAGGGATAAGGCTTTAGATCTCTTATAAGTCGAATATATCGGGACGCGAGAGATTCTCCTGGAGTTGATAACTAATTTAAATGTAATTTTATATTTGTCAATATGCCACACCGTACACATAATTGTACTAATACTCTTTATGATTATGCCATAATTAATTATTAATACTTATGTTAGTTTAATGTATGAACTTAAAAAAAATGGAAAGGTATTTACTAGTAAATTTGTTGGGACCGGGCCCTCGTCTTGTGAAAAAAGAATTTACCGGGCCGCGGTCTCACAAAGGCTCAGAAACTCTGGGCAAGGGATGAACTCTCTCTGACCCTCCGGATTGTTTGAACAACATTTACCTTAATCTCCTTAATCAGAACTAAGATCAAAATTTATAATCTGATAAACTCTACGAGAATTGTGGGCCGAGTAACTCAGTCGGTATAGCGACTGAACTACAGGCTGGACGGACTGGGGATCGAATCCCGGTGGTGACGAGATTTTCCTCACCTGTCCAGAACGGCCCTGGGGCCCACCCAGCCGCCTGTACAATGGGCACTGTGTCTTTACTGGGGTAAAGAGCGGCCGGGGCGTTACGCTGACCCCTCATCCGCTTCTAGTGCCGTGGTCAAGAAAGAGTAGAGCTATACCTCTCCACCTCCTATGGGCCGTACGACCTGTACAGAGCCTCAGTGCCTGTACAGTACAACTATACCTCCACTCCCACTATGGACCGTACGGCCTGTACATAGCCTCAGTGCCTGTACAGTACAGCTATACCTCTACTCCCCCCTATGGACCGTACGGCCTATACACAGCCTCAGTGCCTGTACAGAACTGCTATACCTCTACTCCCCCTATGGACCGTACGGTCTGTACAGTACCTCAGTGCCTGTACAGTACAGCTATACCTCTACACCCCCTATGGATCGTACAGACTGTACATAGCCTCAGTGCCTGTACAGTACAGCTATACCTCTACTCCTCTATAGGCCGTACAACCTGTACAGAGCGTCAGTGCCTGTATAAGGGTGAATTTTACCTTTTTTACTACGAGACTAATTAGAGTTCCTAATTATATTCAAGTTGTCAAAAGGTTCGTAGGTATTGCAAAGGAAAATATCATATTTTGGAGAAGTTTAGGTGGGAGATTTGAGATAAATACGAGGTGATAAACTCCACCATCCGCCCTGCTCATTCAGTTATATATATATGTTCTAATAAAAAGACAGTGTAATTGTTTTCCAATTATACATTTGTAGAAGGGAATTCTCTATATTTTTAGAAAGTATGTGACACAAGAAGAGATGGAAATTTTTGTTAACAATCTTCCATTCTTAAAAAAAAATTTAGACAGACAATATTTGTAGAAACGTAATGTCTTGGAGCGTTCGGGTACCCTTTCACCCTGTATATAGGCCACGCAAGCCCTTAGGGTCAGTAGAGGTATAGCTCTACTCTTTTCTAGGAACTTCGGCAGTAGATGGTGTGGGGGTCAGCCCCACGCCTCGGTCGCATCTATCCCTGGGAAAGGCTCGTTAACCCTTGTACAGGAGGCTGGGTGGGCCCCAGGGCCGGTCTGGACAGGTGCGGAAAATCTCGCCCCAAACGGGATTCGATCCCGGACCGTCCAGCTCGTAGTCAGTCGCTATACAGACTGTGCTATAGGGTTATCAATTATTAATTATCAATTAGGTAGCGACTTCCTCCTTCCAAAACCTTTAAACACTGTGTGGGTGAAACACTGTCGTAAGTATCCAGACAACCACAATCAATGCACCTCAAAGGGGTTCTAATTTATTTCCACAAACTGCGCTACTTTTACAGCAGGAATTCGAACCCGGACCTCCAAAAAAAATTTCAGACGCCTTGTCTCTGGATTCGACGACACTACCTCGACCTCTTAATTTATACAGGGGTCGGAGAGTGGGAGGTTGTACTCATCACGAAGTGACATACCACCTGCTAAGAGAGAGAGGTATTTGGTATGGATTGTGTCGCCTGTTACCAAATGGGCCTGGCGCTGATTACTTTCTGGTCTCTCCCGTTATTTATCAGGGGGAGGCATTCACCTTTTCGTCACTCCTTGCAACAGAAAATGCCTCACACTTAAATGCTTTTACAAAAAAAATCGATTAATCACACGAGGAAGCGGCCTTCAGAACGTGACCCTGAGACACTCTGACTTACCGGTTTCCACAGCAACGCCTTCTTCACAGGACACTTCAAGGCATAAGAGATATTTGGTGATCGCAGGAACGATTCGCCCTTTAAAGGCTCTTATAAATTTAAGTATCGCCCCCAGGAAATGCGCCCTCTCGGTTTACGGTGAAGGACCAGTCGTTTGGCGCGTCAGCGCTAGTCGCTAAAAGAGCCTGTTAGCTGTATAATGTTTATACTTTGGTGTGGCAGCATCAGCACGACTCCCACTAGAATGTGGCGTTTGAGAAGATGAAGTCAATATTGTGACAGATTTGAGTCTGTCACAGTAGAGTTGCTGAAGATACAAGTCTTGTCCAACATTCACGCCGTGTTGACTGGTAAAGGGTTAAGAACGCGGCTTTTGGAAACTGCATAACGCTGAGGGTACTGGTGCCATGATGCTTTTAAAAGTCCGTAAATATATTCCTGCTTGCTTGCTTGCTTACTTAATTACTTACTTACTTACTTACTAACTTACTTACTTACTTGCTTACTTACTAACTTACTTACTTACTTACTAACTTACTAATTTACTTACCAACTAACTTACTAACTAACTAACTAACTAACTTACTTTTACTTACTTATTCACTTACTTGCTTACTTACTTACTTACTTACTAACTTACTTACTTACTTACTAACTAACTTACTTACTTACTTACTAACTAACTTACTAATTTACTTACCAACTAACTTACTTACAAACTAACTAACTTACTTATACTTACTTATTTACTTACTTGCTTACTTACTTACTAACTTACTTACTAACTAACTTGCTAATTTACTTACCAACTAACTTACTTACTAACTAACTTACTTTTACTTGCTTACTTACTTACTTACTTACTAACTTACTTACTTACTTACTTACTAACTTACTTACTTACTAACTTACTAATTTACTTACCAACTAACTTACTAACTAACTAACTAACTTACTTTTACTTACTTATTCACTTACTTGCTTACTTACTTACGTACTAACTTACTTACTTACTTACTAACTAACTTACTAATTTACTTACCAACTAACTTACTTACAAACTAACTAACTTACGTATACTTACTTATTTACTTACTTGCTTACTTACTTACTAACTTACTTACTAACTTACTTACTAACTTACTTACTAACTAACTTGCTAATTTACTTACCAACTAACTTACTTACTAACTAACTTTCTTTTACTTACTTACTTACTTACTTACTTACTTACTCCATGGAGCGGAGTCCTGTTTGAGAAGATAAACGGTTTTCAGCTAGTCGAGAAATTCCCCGCATTTTATGGAACTCGAAGGTTCATTACCGCATTCACAAGTGCCTAACAAGTATCCCTATCGTGAGTCAGCTCGATCCAGTTCATACCTTCACATCTCACTACCTGAAGATCCATCTTAACATTGTTCTTCTATCTACGCCTGCGTCTCCCAAGTCGTTTCTTTCTTTCAGGTTTCCCCTACAACACCCTGTGTACGCCTCTCCTATCCCCCATACGCGCTACATGTCCCGCCCATCTCATTATTCTCGACTTTATCACCCGAAAAGTATTGGGTGAGGAGTACAGATTATTAAAGTTCCTTATTATGTAGTTTCCTCCACTCCCTTGTTACTTCGTACCTGTTAGACCAAATATTCTCCTCAGCACCCTATTCTCAAATATCCTCAGCCTACGTTTCTCCCTCAATGTGAACGACCAAGTTTCACACCCATACAAACCAACAGGACAAAATTGTAGTTCTATATATCTCTATACCTGAGGGCCGGGTAGCGTAGTCAGTATAGTGACTGGCTATGGGCTGGAAGGTACGGGGATTCAGTCCCGGTTGCAGTGAAATTTTCCGCATCTGTCCAGACCGCCCCTGGGGCCCACCCAGCCTCCTGTACAACGGTTATCGGGTCTTTCCTGGGGTAAAGAGCGGTCGGGGCGTGACGCTGACCCCTCACCCCCTTCTGGTGCCGTGGACAAGAAAGAATAGAGGTATACCTCTACTCCTCGTCTGGGCCGTACGGCCTGTGCAGAGTCTCCGTGCCTGTATGAAGGTGCGCTTTACCTTACCTTTGTACTTTTCAACCTGCTGACATGGAGTAGTATCCCAGAAAGAGTTAAGTCTGTAGTTGTGTGTGTGTGTGTGTGTATATATATATATATAATAAGCAGAAGCAGACAGGCTACACGATAAATTCTGCAGGTCGACGGTTGGCTAAAAGCCGTCCAAAGAAGACAGGATTAGCGCGACTTAATGAAATATTTAACAAAGCCTGGAAATTTGTGTATTCGTTATGGGAAGAAATGGATTTCTCAAGGACGTGAGAACTAGCATTGTGAATGTTGAGAGTCTGAAAAATATATGAGCTGCATTCATTGGTTACGGAAATAACAGTAAGCGATTTCAATACAATGGAGGTTACACTGTGTGCCGAGCGCCACCGTGACTAGGGGATTTATTTACCGGACTAGAAGACGGTAACAAGTGTTACAGTTTGTAAGTAGGTAACGGAGTGCTTGACACGATACAGCAGTGAACGAGGTTAAATATGCTAACTGTTTAAAGCATAGAGGTGAAATTTTGACGTTCAGGTGACCGTGCATCGTGATAAATTCTTATAACAAAACCAACTAGATGCACTAATCTCTCAAATTTATTTTGGCAATAAAATTCTGCATACTTCGGAGAGTTCGTCTGTCCATCAGAGGTTAAATATGCTAACTGTTTAAAGCATAGAGGTGAAATTTTGACGTTCAGGTGACCGTGCATCGTGATAAATTCTTATAACAAAACCAAGTAGATACACTAATTTCTCAAATTTTTTTTTGGAAGAGAACTCTACATGTATTCATGATTTCAAACTTTCGCCGTTTTCTGAATTTTGTATACTTTCTTCTAGGCGTCCGAATTTTATATGCCGACGTTTCGGAACACTCTATCTGTTCCATCTTCTATGAAGATGGAACAGATAGTGTTACGAAACGTCGGCATCAAATTCAGACGCCGGGGAATTACCCAGAAGAAAGCAACAACAACTCTACATGTTTCGGACAGTTCCTCTGTCCTTTATCAGGAGTCTAGTACTGTATGACAAATATCTATTGATGTGCATACAGTACTAGACTCCTGATGATGGACGGAGGAACTGTCCGAAACATGTAGAGTTCTATTCCAAAAATAAATTTGAGAAATTATTGCATCCAGTAGGTTTTATTATAGGAATGTAAGAAGACTAACGGTTTCATCAACTTTTATCATCGTATGCAGTTTCCTGTAGGTTGAATACTGAAATATATTCACTTGATTAATATATATTCCAGTCAACCAAAAGCATGGTACACCATCCATGAATAAGAGTCAATAAACCTAGAAATGGAAAAGAAATACACAACAATGGACGTCAAAATAAATAAACTTACACAAAACCAAACATACAAACCTATATAGTTGTGTTGACTTGAATATATATTAATAAATTAAATATATAGAATCAATACACACCGAGATGACTTCGTTCAAAATGAATAAAGCAAATTCGCTTACAGTAAAGGAATTTAGTGTATTTAAAACCTGTTCGTAATAAACAGAATAATAACTTATTTCCTACAACAGACTCTCCCAATATCTTCAATACAAGGTCATGTTAGAAAGTAATCTACAATTCAGTAACTGAAAACACAGACATTACTTTGACATAACTTTGTTTATGACACCCAGATGTTACCCAGACTATATATTCTACCTGATGATTGATCATCAGGATAAGGTTACGAGCAGGATTAGAATCCTGCTGATCGCAAGCTGTCAGCAAACCTGTTTGACATATACCATTGCTGTGTGTACAGTGAAAAACTGCTGATGATAGAAAGAGGAACTGTCCGAAACATATAGCGTTTTATTCCAAAAATAAATGTGAGAAATTAGGTCATTTATTTGGTTTTATTATAGGAACCTACACGTGAAATATACACACAGTTTAGTGCTATATTAAGAATTTGCCAGGCAATATATTCCTTATGAGTATTACAATAAGAAAACTATAAACCGTATGTCTTAATAATGTAGACGGGATTTCAGAGCAACTATGAAAAATTTGGGTAATAGAAAAATGGCCTGCCTATTCAGGAAATCGAACTACTTTCGCTTGGTCATAAAGCCTGTTACTAAGTAGCAGTTTAGACAGTTATTTCAGCCAGAATACGGTAAGTAACCACGGATCTTCATATGCTTGCACACACAAACATCAAGCGATCCAGAAAATATGTATTTGAAATTAAGAATTTATATCTCCGGACTTATTTAGGACAGATAGTAATAAATACCAGTACAATACGTAGTAATGCATTGCATAATTCGATGGTAATTAAAATTATTGTCACTTGCTCCATGAGTACAGGAGGTTCCTTAATTAGATATTCTAACGGTCATACTAAATAAAAATGTCGGCAAATAAAGAAGCCCCGTCATTATTTTCAGAAAAGAAAATTATTCCTTTAGTTAAAATATTAAATTGAAATAATAAAAACAAGCAAACTCTAAATTAGCCGTTACAGAAATGTTTAAATACAAAGACGTATTTTGGCCTACATTGGAACGTATTTTGCCGCTATAAGTCTCTTCAGGAGTCGACTTTTATCCAGAGCTACTACAATTATATTATATAAGACACTAATAAGACCGGTAGTGTCGTATGGAGTGGAAGCATGGACGGTGACGAAGAAAGACGAACAAGCTGTGCTAATTTTTGAAAGGAAAATATTTAGAAGAATATGTGGTCCTAAATATGAAAACGGGGAATGGACAAGTCGGATGAATCGAGAATTAGAAGAGATGAGCAAAGGAAAAAATATAGTAAAATGCATAAAAGGGCAAAGGATAAGCTGGTTAGGTCACCTAGAGAGAATGGAGGAGGATAGGATGCCCAAAATATCTTCACTCAAGAGTTGGAAGGGACGAGAAGAAGGGGAAGACCCAGGAAAAGATGGAAAGAGGAAGAAGAAAGAGATCTTCAAGTGCTGGGAGTTAGAAGATGGAGAGAGTTGGTGGCAGATGGGAAAAAATGGAAGGACATTGTTCGACAGGCCAAAGCCCGCAGTGGGCTGTAGTGCCAATGAACGAAGAAGAAGTACATGTGTTTCCATGGACCCATCGGGAATTGGTAGCAGATCCCTTGAAATCCGCGGAGCATAATTTGAAACAAACCCTTTGGACAATTGCAGGGAGTGTTTTAACGTTGCTGTCCGCTAACAATTCCGCTAGTTGGAAGGCCTTTCAGTGGTTCACATTGGGTTTGACAACAGGTTCCAAGAACGTCAGCAGCAGATACAAAGTTGTTTTGGCAACACTGCATACTTCGAATGAATGTGTTAAATCGTGATGTTGAATATCACATTGGCATGGATTCCATGTGACAGTCAAGGGAATGGTTGGAAATGCAGTTCAAAGGTTTTAGTCTCTGAGCTTTCACTTCTCTTTCCTGAGTTAAAAACAGATAAAGTGATTGATATATGACCAGGAGAAAACCGCGTCACAAAGCTGTAAATTACGCAAGATTTCGACTATTCATTCGTTTCCTTCACAAATAAATTCAGACGTTTGATTACTTCGCAAAGAAAATATTTACAAAGTGCAGATTACGTAATACGTATTTATACCGTGAAATTAGAGAGTCTTCATAGTTGTACTCTCACTATTTCTTGTGTGTTTCTTGTACTGTGGTTGTTTAACTTGTTTTGTAATGTGTGGGTGTGAGTAAATGTAGGTTTTTTAATGTGAAAGTGTGTGTATGTGTGGGTTTTGTAATGTGTGGGTGTGTGTATGTGTGGATTTTGTAATGTGTGTGTGTGTGTGTGTGTGTGCACGTGTGGGTTTTGTAATGTGTGGGTGTGTATGTGTGGGTTTTGTAATATGTGGGTGTGTGTACATGTGGGTTTTGTAATGTGTGTGTGTGTGTAGGTTTAGGTTTTGTAAAGTGTGGGTGTGTGTATGTGTGGGTTTTGTAATGTGTGGGTGTGTGTATGTATGGGTTTTGTAATGTGTGGGTGTGTGTATGTT
>Ga0123352_10019881_pt1 | contig 10702 bp, 7 predicted proteins | sample TergutLab28metaG_FD_89700 | JGI IMG/M metagenome (GOLD analysis project Ga0123352, IMG submission 89700) | Labiotermes labralis P1 segment gut microbial communities from Petit-Saut dam, French Guiana - Lab288 P1 | ecosystem: Host-associated > Arthropoda: Insects > Digestive system > Gut ... | reverse complement strand
AGTCTGTAGATGCGTGTCTGCAATACATATGCCTACGTACCCAGTCTGTAGATGCGTGTCTGCAGTACATATACCTACATGCCCAGTCCGCAGATGCGTGTCTGCAGTACATATGACCACATGCCCAGTCTGTAGATGCGTGTCTGCAGTACATATGCCTACATGCCCAGTCTGTAGATGCGTGTCTTCAGTACATATGCCTACATGCCCAGTCTGTAGATGCATGTCTGCAGTAGTGAAGGGTCATTCTTTGATCTTGTACCTGCATTAAGTGACTACAGTCAGCGGGCGTGTGAGTGAATAGCTGCTTTATTGGTGTCTTCAATAAATTATCTGTTTTGGCGTCTGTATCTGCATTAGTGTATGAGATTAGAGGCTTAGGTCGCGGCTACATTGGAGCCAGAACCGACACAACACAACAGTCTGGACACACTCCAGACAAGGAAGCAGAAATGAACCACATTGCTGTTTAGGTCAGCGGCTACACTGAAGCCGATCCGACTGGCATGTTGTCTGTCAACAACTGCCGACTGTCTGACCCATCAAAGTGAGTTTGTTTCAAGTCGACAGTCTGGCCAGACACTTGCTACAGTTGGCATAGGATTTGAGTGTTGTTGCAAAGGGTAAAACGTATCTTGTAGAACTGGTTAGAGATTAGAGATGTACCGCCTCTTTGGGACCAAAGAGACAAAAATAACCATAACAGAGATCTCAAGCCAAAACTTTGGGATGAAATGGGAGAGAAATTAAACGTTACGGGCAGGTACCGAAATAATAAACAGTAATGACAAAGGCTACTGCTCATTTACGTACATAAAATGTCATTCATTTTGGTACGTTTTATTTCAGAATGGTAACTCTTGTAACGCATGTCTACTTATGATATACTTTGTACGTGAACAAATGTACCATAATGTGGTGCTACAGTGAACATTCATCGCAATAAACCTGCTGATTCTGTGACGGTGTAGCTGCAGTTGGTCCGTTAAAGTGTGCGTTGAAAGCGTTTCTTACATCTTTTGCTCCTTTTGAGGATCGACTGAATGATATACCGGTGACATTTGTTGTGGCATGACGGGATCCATGAAATTGTGAAGTTTCTTGAAGAACAGAAGGATCATGTGTTGTTCCTTCAAGACCTCTGCTGACGTCGTGCATTGAACAGATACACCTCACTGTTCGTTCAGCTTTATTGACTTCCGTTTCTGTTGCTTTGTTACAGTCGCCATTTTGCTGTTGGGATAACAACGGCACACGCAGCGCATCTCCTTGCTCGCGACAGCCTGGAATTGAAAACACGTTTTTTCACATGACATCCTTTCTCGCGAAAGGCTTCAATAGATACGTCTTTAGAGGATAGGCCTCATCACCAAGGATGACGAAAGGCATTTCTATTCCACGTCCCTTAAAACTTGCAGGCTGTGGTAAGGTAGACTCAGATTCTTCCAAGAAGTGATATACAGTAGAAGCAGTACATGTTCTACCTTCACTTTGCTTACCTTAAGCACCTGTGTCTATAAAAGTGAATCTGCTTTCAGAATCTGCGACGCCTCGTTAACGCTGTAAAAAAAAACATGTAATTGTAAAACGGCTAACCAGCTTTTGTAGGGCATTTGTTGCGAATGTGCTTGCCATCAATGCAGCTGATAACATTAGGGAAATTCAGTCTTTCTTGAAACTTGACAGCTGTGTCCAAAAACCTGACATGGTCCGGAACTGTTCAGTGGTTCGAGGACAGCTAGTTCCAAAAAACACCACTAACCTGATTTACTATTTGTCCAGCTGTGTAATGATCCATCCGAATTGAGAAAGCAAGAGAACGGGTCGACTGTCCTTTCGAAAAAGTCTGAGAACACCAACAGTCCCATTTATTAAATAAAAAAAGTTAAAATCTGACGTACTAATTAGTGTATTGTTTTACGGCTTGTATTATACACTGATGTATTAAACGAAACACGAGTTCGTAAATGTGTGCAGGGCAGTAAGAAACTGACAAACACACACGTTGTTACACTAAAATATTACAGATTTATGTCGTGAAAGTCTGTAGCAGTCTACTTAAAAAGAGTTTTTTTTTGCGGATAAACAAATGCAAATGACATGGGAACGTTGAGAGATATGCACCGGAGAGAGCTGGAAAGCCACGCGATACAAAATGTGGCCAAGCAGCAGGGACCACACGTGAATCGAAATGGCAGTACTTTACGTCGATGTCGTTCGTGAATGCTGTAACAATCCCACGACCGACACTATCAAATGTACTAGTGGCTGAGGATTCAGCCCTTGGGAGTACCCCAAATCTTGAAGATGACAGTGCTTCAACAAATGTTTCGATTAATGATAATGACAATGATGAATTCAGTGAAGGGGGTTCCGACGGAAGCCAAGTAAAGAAAAATCTAGAGACAAGAACAAAGATAAACTTTCAAGAAGAAGCTTTACATTTGCAGAAAGGAAGATTAAACTTATGGAAGAGAGGCTGATAAAAAAAAGTCCAAAGCCGACGAAGACGAAGGCTACATGTTCCTAATGAGTCTTTTACCGTCCTTAAAAAAATTGGACGACATTCAAGGAAGGGAATTCGGAATAGAATTTCTAAGCAGTGTAACCAGGAGAATTCGAGTTTCTAAGAATATTTCGCCGCCTTTTAATACTGTTCCCGTAGCGTCTCACATGGTGCCCTCAGCTCCATCTCCGCATGCAGCAAGTCTCGATGCAACACATTATCTGGATTCAGACTCTTCAACGCATACATCGCAGATGTCCGTTATCTCAAGCGCAGATTTACTGCAACGTCAGTTTCAGGTTCAATTTTGAAAACTTCTAAAGGGTGTGTCCTTACTGTAGACGAAGAAGAATGGCTTATCAGTTCCGTGTATGTAAATTTGAAAAATTTCGAATTGAAATGTTAATGCAGTATCACTGATGCTTGTGTTTAAGTTTATAAAATTGCAGTATACTTCAGTTTAGTGTAGCTCTTACTGTTTCTTGTGTACTTTCCCTTTAGATTACACTGCATTATCATGACATGTAACATTTTGCAAATGTAATTAATTTTTATCCTTACCACAATAACCAGTACATACCGAAGAGCAACAGTAAGTTTCTGTTCTGCTTCAGTGCACTTTCTGAAATCAGAATAACCTGCAGTTCGTCCTTCACACTATCCAGAGTATAATCAAACGTTACGTTCATTCTGTAATATTCTCTGAACTTATCAGGAAATTCTGTCAATATCTTGCATAGTTTCAAATATTCTGCACCAGCTTTTGATTTCCAAAAGCTGATGTATCCTCCTCCTTCTTCTGTTCGTGTACTTCAAGCAAAGGTTAGTATCTGCCAGCAAAAATTCGTCCCATTCATTATCAGACGAGTAGGTCACGTAACGTTCACGTCACCTACAGTAAGCAGACTGAGGTAAAGAAGTTCTTTAATAACTAGAAGTATGGACAGACATGAAGGATTAAAAGTAGCCACACATGTCTGGCGATGTATGCCCAGACATATGCTGGTCTGCTTTGTCGTGTCTGTTCTGGCTCCAGTGTAGCCGTACCCTTATCTATAGCCTGCAGGCACCACGTCTGCAGACACTGGCTTCGTATTTGCAGTACGCAAGAAGTGAATCTGCCAGTTTGTATATTTAGTAAATATTTAATAGGCGGCCGGAATAGCTCGGTAGGTATAGGGAATCATTAAGGGCCGGACGGCACGGGAACCGAACCCCGGTGCGGCGAGATTTTCCGTACCCGTCCAGACCGGCCTCGAGGCCCACCCAGTCTCCAGTAAAAAGGGAACCCTGTCATTCCAGGAAGTAAAGAGGTCGGAGCGTGGTGCTGAGCACCAGCGCCAGGTTGCGAATGGGTTGGAGCTATACCTATGTCTTCCCAGGCATGCTTAATGTTAAACGTGCCAACACGACATCACGTTTGATCTGCTTCAGGACTCGTTAAACTTTTGGAGACAAGTTATTTGAGTCAGTAACACGTGACTTACCCTATTCGAATCTCTGTCGCCACCCTATTCGAATCTCGGTCGCCTGGCCGTCCCCCTCCCCCCAACCCCCTGTAATTTTCTTCAGTGCTGTTAGCAGATACCAAGCCAACGGTTCTGTCTTTGCAATTTCCATTCACCGTACTTAATCTCGCACAATTCAGTTTGTAATTTGTTCAGAAAACTACTTACCCACGTGTACTTTTTCTTTTTTGAAACTCGTTCCTAAAAACATGTTTCTTGCAGTTGTTGGGGCAGTGATTGTCAGCACTCGGTATACTCTTAAAGAGGATTAATGTTAAAATTCCGTTTCTCGCTTCGTTGACTAGTTGGCGCTTGCCTGAAGCGCAAACTTCAGATTACTCCAAACTTCGGCAAGCCTCTCACGAAGCGTAATACTCGGCGACGTTGCGAAATCATTTCATGGGTCGATGGTCTGTCTGGAAGAGTAGCTTCTGTGTCAGAGAAGACAAGCGCTGACACGGTGCGGTGACACAGGGGCTGAACTGCGCCCTGCCAACGATTGCTTTCGTTTTGACTTCTAATCCTAACAGCATCATGCAATATTGTAGCTGGAAAAGTCATGTATAGTGACTACAAGAGATATTGTTTGAGGTAAGCTTTACGCTCCGTCCGTTTTAACATCGCTGAAAGATCTCTTTGGTTCAATTGAATAGGAGATTTTGTTTGTCTCAGTTGCGATATGCATACTGGAGAAGACATAAATCTTTGCCCCACCGGGAATATAGCCACTATTTCTGGGAAGTCCATCCCATAACCTGGGCACAATACCGACTGCGCTGTCCCAGATTGGCCTGGAGAAACCGAGAAACAACAAACAGAAACGTCATTATTCGTTCATTCTTGCTTATTTAACGGCGCCTCCAGCAGCTTGGATTATGCATTGTCGAGTAATGGATAATTAGTGGATATTGTGCTGGAAAGACTTTACGAGAAAGCGGTCATGGTTTGTTTTGCCTGAGCACTGAGCTAACGATCGTCTTAGTCAGGATACCGAGGTGTCAGTAAAGCAGGACTACTGCCCACTTAGCCGCGACATTTACAAATGACACCGACGGTCAAGACGGCTGGTAACCTGAAGCACAAGTCTCTAATCCTCGTTAAGTCTACATCATTCCACTCGGTATACGTCTGTTGCAAAATGTAGCAGGAAACCCGTGGAATTTGCCGAATCAATCACATTCACCAATAAATGCACACGATTGGATTACAAACTGTGTATGAGTTTTTAAAACTGCTACATGTTTCGGCCCATAGGCGCCAATCTTAAGGAGTGTCAAATACAAAGGAGTGCAAGCACCAATGCATCGATTTGGGAAGTACAATACCAAGTGTTCAGATTTTTAAAAATATTAAAATTATAAAATGTGGAAAATTGTAAGTACAAAATTAGAGCTCTACTGACATTTATTCTAAGTATGACAAGTTCCAGGCCAAGATCTTAATATTTGGTATTGATATTGATATATTTGTTAACTGCAAGTGGGTTGACACCCGGTGGCAGTAGTACAGTACACATTACACACAAACAATACATAGAACAACAAATTAACAACTTTGGTTGGAAGGCTTTCTGGGATTTGAACCCATATTGGTCGAACTAAAATGACGATGAACTAACCGCGTAAAAAATATCGCCTAATTGGAAAGAGTGCGGACCGTGCCCCGTCTCTGCGAGTTGTACCCTGACATTTGCGTTACAACTGAGGAAAAAGCACGGAAAACCCCTCTGTCAGGGTAGCCGAAGAGTGCCATTTGGCACGATGAAAACAGAATATACAGAACCGAACATACATAACAATAAGAATACATAACTATATAACAATAAAAATACAATTTACAAAATTAAACAAAAGCATTCAAAACATACAACCATATATACAATGATTAAAAAAGGAACCAGAAGAGCATGAAAGAATGTGATAGACGAAAAATCCATATAAGCAACAAATTCATATGATCTGTATCTTCTAATAATGTTAGACAACCTCTTACTAAGACCTTCACTACACTTCACTCAACTACACTTAACTCCACTTCACTACACTTGTCGGCACTTCACTTTCTCTCATTTAAACTTCACTCATCTACACTTCACTACCCTTTCATTTGGCTTAATTCCATTTAAATTAACTACCGCTCCATTTCACCTCACATCACTACACTTCACTTCACTTCACTGCACTGCACTTTTAGTTGATTTTCACCACACTTCTATTCCTTTCATTTCACCCAGTTTATAATTGCTTTCCCAACTCTGTTCATAAAAATCTTAGGTTCACGAGGGAAAGTCCCTAACGCTTCTGCGGGTAGTTGGTTACAGTTTTTAATGGTCCTAGTCACAAAAGAAAACTTTCCGATATCCTTTCTTTGCTTCCTGTCCCTAATTTTCTGAACCTGATCTATCCTACTCAAATAGTAAGGCCTTCGCAACCTGTCGAGTATAGCTTTCCAAGCCCGTTCCCCAGAGTACGGTTTAAAAAGTACGCATAGGCGTCCAATCATTCTACGCTGAGTGAAGGTTTCCCAGTCAGAATCCTCCGTATGATTTGTAAATTGAGCAGCTTTCTTCTGTACTCGGTCTAACGCATTCCTCTATCCTTCTCTGCATGGATCCCAGCATGCAGACCCGTGTTCAAGAATAGGACTACCAATGACGTGTAGGGTAAACCTTTTTGTATTCCTATTTTCTTTTTTGAGAACACGCACTACAAAGTGAAGTGCCTTCCAGGCTTTTTGCGCTGTGTAATTTACTTGGTCCACCCAGTTTAAATTGCTTCGTAAGATAATTCCAAAGTATTTAGAAGTGCTCGCTTCCGGAATTTTTGGTCACCCAGAGAGTAACCCAGTGGATATTTAACCCGAGCTCTCCTAAATCTTATTGCCTTACTTTTACCGGGATTTATTTTCATCCCATTTTCTGCCGTCCATTTCCTCAAGGTGTCCAGATCCTTCTGCAACTTTTCTGTGTCGTTTTTATTTGTGATTTTCCTATAAGTTATGCAGTCGTCAGCGAATAGTCTAATACTCGAATCGATGTTCCTCCAAATATCATTTACGTGTACTAGAAACAGTAGTGGGCCCAAACCGCTCCCTTGCGGCACACCTGTTACTTTGACTTCCTTGGATAGTTGCCATCCTACTCTTACCCTATGTGTACGGCCAACAAGGAATTCCCTTACACAGACGACTACCCTCGACTCCACGCCCGAGGCCGCCAGTTTCGTAAGCGGCCGATAATGAGGAACTAAATCGAAAATCTTGGAAAAGTCTATTATAAACGCATCTATACCGACCCCCTCTTCCAAAAAGTCCGCTAAGTCGTGGCACACCGTGATGACTTGACATTCGCATTGTATTTCCCAGATCGATTTTTTGGAGCTTGTAATGCTCTGAATTTGAAGCTCCCTGAGGAAGGGAACTCGGGGCCGAAACGTGCAGCAGTGTGTAAACTTATGTGCAGTTTGTAATCCTGTTGGTGACTGTGGCTGAGTGTAAGAACAGTGTTGCTCGGAATGTACATTATCGGATCAGTGGGATTTGTGTCTTTGCTTCCTCCACAGACGCCGTCGAGTCTGGCCGTTACGTAGGCCTGCGTCTGCATCATTATGACACCGTGACAGTAAACTGTTGAAAATCAGTGCTCACGATTTGAGTTGAAGTCTGCAGCGTAAAAGTTGGAAAACATTATAGTTTTGTTTCGTTCCATTTTCATGCACACGTCTGACAGCAGAATGCTGAATATGCAGCCTGTTCGTCACGTGACGTCGCGTGGCTGATTTTGTTCAGATGTCGAAGAGAACGCGTGAATTTGAGGTGGAGGAAGTGACGGGAAGCTGAAGACACATACGTAATCAGGAGAGTCATAGTGTGTGTGTGTGTGCCGGCGAAATGCTACTGCTAGTGTGACTGGGGGGGGGGGGATGAGACGCGTCTGAGAGGAAGATAATAAAAACAGTGTTTGGTGGTGGACGTTTACGGGAAGAGACCACTTGAAATACGGAGGTTACATTAGTAACATTAACGTGGGACCTAATGGAATAGGACGGGAAAGTAGGGACTGGTTTAATGTGCTGCAGAGTGAGGAATGTTGGCGGCTTTATTCAGTTTGTAGACACTTTGACGTTACCATGAATTTTGGTACTTACGTAAAATCACGAATTGAACTTTTTTTTTGGCGCATGTTTCAATTCCACATGTTTAGCAGGGCTCAGGTTAGGGACAGGTGGCGGGCACTTGTGAATACGGTAATGAACCTTCGGGTTCCATAAAGTGTGGGGAATTTCTTGACTGGCTGAGAACCGGGTAGCTTCTCAAAAAGGACTCTGCTTCGTGGAGTGAGTAAGTAAGGTTAGCAGGACCAACATGATAGCGAAACTGCATTGCCGATTACAGTAAGCATTAGCATAGTTAAATATATGACGTCCGTATTTTCAGTGGTGGTAGACTTTCGAGTGATGTATAGTATTTTGAAAGTGTTATTGGAGTATGTTTGTCTTTTGTTAAGCAATGATTGGTTATGCGTCGACATATTACGTGTGTGTGTGTGTTGGTAACAGTTTGTACGTGACTCGTCATTAATGCATTGCACCAGTGACAGTGGTGTGCCAGTCAGCGCCCTTCTGTTCGTCACTGATGTTCGACCAGAGAGGCTGGACATTCTGTGCAGCTGGTTATATCCAGTGCCTTCCGTCCCTTCAGATGGCAGCCCTGACGCAGCATTCACATTACACGCTTTATGCCGCCGGTGGGCCGTGCGGTAATGAACAAAATAAATCCCCTGCTGTTTTTTAGCCTTTACCGAGATTGCGTTTTGTAACAATTTGTCTCTCGCCGTAAGAACATTACGCCGTCATGTAGGCTTAGCTCGAAGGCACCCGATGTGGATGCTGTAAAACTACCAAACTGTAGCTTTCTTACGCCGAGCGACCCCCCCTCCCCCACCTTTCTTGCGTCTTACAGGAGTCGAGGCTGTTCTATTATAACCTTCGCATAGTTCTGGCAGTAAGTTGTAAGCTGCTTTATCTAGGTTTAAAGTCGCTCGCTTTGCGTATTGTGAGATGGTCGGTTGGTCCGTCCCGTTCCTTCTATATAACGCACCAGCGCGAAAGTCGTTTTTTCGTCACTGCCATAGTCTAGCGATAGGGTATTGACTGGATCGAGCTGGCTCAGGATAGGCAAAGTGGCGGGCAATTGTGAATGCGGTAATGAACCTTCGGGTTCCATGAAATGCTGTGAATTTCTTGACTAGCTGAAAACCGGTTAGCTTCTGAAGAACGACTCTGCTGCATTGAGTGAGTGAGTGAGTGAGTGAGTGAGTAAGTAAGTAAGTAAGTAAGTAAGTAGGGAAGGAAGACTGTGGTTTGGCTTGGAATGAACTGCGTTACTGTTGGTTCCAAAGGTGAAGGGAATTTGGTGATGGACAGAATGACACTGGGCCAGATTTCTCCCCCAATACTTCGGATTTCCCCTGTCGTCGTTTCGCCCACGTCTCATATTGACATTCATTCATCTGCCCTCAGCGCTGTATATGTGACAGTGTTGAAATTTTCGGGTCGAAAGTAGGAAATCAAAATTATGTTCTCAGTGTAAGGTGAGGATGTGTGATTTGTAGTTATCCACGAACCACCAGCAAATTGGCTGTGGACCAGAGCCAGATTTCGGGCCGTGGCCTGTGGTTACTGGATTACTGGTGGTTAACTGTCAACCTAGTCATCATCATCAACATCGTCGTCGTCATTAACCATCGTCGTCATCACGTAGTTCTTTGTTACCAGTGTCCGTCTTTGTAGTAGATATCCGTTTTTCGTCTTAGTCCATTGGTGATGCAGTGGCTGTCATTCCATTTTGTGCAACTGCCCACGTGAGGCGTGTCTCGGTGGTGAGTTGTACCCGCTGTGTCTAGCTAGCTCACTTATACGGACAGGATGGGAAGGGGACTGACTGTGGTAGAGTTTCGCAGAAGTCGCAGATACTGCTATGTCTGCGGTACACGAAGTGAAAGGAGGACAGAACTGGTGGCTGCATATTGCTTGAAAATGTGGAAGTGTTCAGACTTTAGGGAAGGACAGTAAGAGCTCAGAATTCAATTCACGCGGTAATGAAGGGCATGTTATACAATACTCGGAGAATGTATGGCTACCTCGGAGACGTCGGTTTGCCGTTCTGCCTACAACCGTAACGATTGAGACACCTGGCGTTCTCATCCACCGCCTTACTGACAATTTTTTCGCTCATTGCCCCATACACCCCAACGCCCAAGTCCAACAAATAGGGAATTATACTCTAGCCGACCTGACTAACTTGTACAAAAAATATAAACATAAACGTACCAAGCATATACTGCTATAATTAGCTTACCGGAAGTCGCTGTGTTTTTTTGTTCGTAATTTTTCTCTGCTGTTATTTGTACTTATATTTATATACATGTTACTCAGTTCCACTTGTACCATAGTGTAAATATTTATTCAAATTGGTTGCAGGAACAATTTTGTAATATATCCTTATACACATTATACAGGGTGTTTCACGACTTTAGGGCATAACTGCAGGAGGTGATTTCCTAGGCCTTTGTGATCAAAAAAGTTCATATAAACATGTGTCCCATTTTGGACGGTTACGGAGTTATGACCGTTTTTTAATTCCCGTACACGCCCTCGTGTGAACCGCGTCTATCAGGTGGCGGGTCGCT
>Ga0123352_10019880_pt1 | contig 10702 bp, 8 predicted proteins | sample TergutLab28metaG_FD_89700 | JGI IMG/M metagenome (GOLD analysis project Ga0123352, IMG submission 89700) | Labiotermes labralis P1 segment gut microbial communities from Petit-Saut dam, French Guiana - Lab288 P1 | ecosystem: Host-associated > Arthropoda: Insects > Digestive system > Gut ... | reverse complement strand
TATCCATTGAATTACAGTGTCGATGGTTCACTGCACTTTTTATACTGCACCAGTTGTCGATGGTTCACTGCACTTTTTGGTTCACTGGTGGCTGTCTAGCCGTAGCTTATTATTGCGTGGAGGTTCTTTTGTATTGTGTTTTTTCTGTGCGCAGAACTTTATCTATGTGTGTGTGCCTCCTGTTTTCTTCGTAGTTGAGAACTAGTTTGACGGTAAGTGCCACGCACGTATATTGCCATACTAATTGTATATCACACAACGGGGATGACGCACATAAAGAATGCTATATAGATAAATAATGGCAGTTTGTTCCGAGATTCATACAAAACACATAAATATGCTGTGTGGGAAGAACGTAGAATTTGTGACTGTCAAACCTGGTGGTACATATAGTAACCACTGGGATTTACGGGGTTACTTCAGTACCCAGCATTTCAGTGTGGATTTAGGTAAGCCCTCAGGGTCGCACCAGCAAAGGAAACTTTCTACAAAACTGGGGGATCGCATTCTCATGCTGCTGCTGCTGCTGAGCCCCGCACCATTGACCTTCGTAGGGAACAGTTAGCATACCGCTCATTACCAATGCAACAAAATTCATATTCCTGAGAGTACATTGATAAATCACAATGCACAAATAATTACAAAAGAAAGAGAGTGAAACAGTTACAACCACAACAACCAGAGCTCTAACAGTAATCACAAAATTACTGGATCGTGCGTCGTATACATTAGAAGATCTCTTCAACACGACAGATGCATACATCATGATTCAGCATGACTTTTTAAAAAATAGAAACAAACAAACCTAACTAACCGAAAGCAGACAGCCCCCCGTCCCCCGTCCCCGTCCCCCAACTCCCACATCGCATCATCAATATGCCTCAGAACACTAGCTAGACAGACGGTCCGTTATGCCGAAAGAACAGAGATCGGAACTAAATTCAATATCCCCAAACGAAAACCAAATTTCATACCAATACATAACTTGGCCGTCTGTGCAGCTCCAAGGGGGGAACGAAAAGCTGCTCTTCAAGCCGGTTAATAAACCAAACTCCAAAACGGCTCTACACAGAGTGACATTCCCCGGCCCCCAACTCAGAACGAAAGCTCTTTTAGCTCTCTCCCCTTCCCAGTCGTGACCAATCGCCGAGCGATCGCCATATAAGGAAGGAGGTGAAAGGAATTTGACCCGGTCTTAGTAGTCCTTGAGCCAATCGGCTCAGCTTTCTCCTTGAAAGAAGTCAAAATTCTTGACTTCAACTTGACATGGAACTTGCCCAGTCGAACTTGGACTCTAAAGGTAGATTTTCACAAACTGGCTCCAACGCACCACAGTTACGTCAGTACCGACGTCTCCATAGAGCATATCATTCTGTTTCACTATCATAAAGCGTAACAAATTATTGCACCACACCCACGCCACAAGACAGCCGGGACACTTGACAGTTCCCGCTTACCACAATTACGTCATCATATGGCGAGGGTTTAACCGCAGAGTGATACACCAACACTATCTGCCACTTGGACATCAACAGTTCCCTTTTTGAACATTGGGTATTTCACGCCGTCCCGAATCGGTCCAAGACTACACCTACATTACCGACCATTCGGGACATCTCAGTTCCCGCCCAGATACTTGTAACGTAGAATTTATATGGTGTGAATCCACTCCCACGCGTTACCGTAACAGTCCATGTCACATATATGACGCCGACGACGGACGGTGGGGGTATGAAATCCTGGTCACGCGACTCGATCACACCGCTAGTCCAACGTCGGCCGCACACTTCCGGAACGCTAACCTCGGCGCGCTGTCGATGTCAGGATCCAGGTGTCATGCTCGGCGATGTCATCAACCACCGGCGGTCACATAAAACACACAGAACATACGTACGTTGTCCTACAAACAGGATACAAATTGTTATACAAATGCCTTTAACTGACTCACATGGGCCCTCCTGATAATCACCTCCGTTTCGGAATTAGTTAATAACACAACATTAGGCCTTACTATCTTGGCTACTACAAGAGGCTTCAACCACCTTAACAAAAACTTGGCCGAGATATTGTTGGCCTTTAGCTAGCCAACCTCAACCTATACACCACAGTAGCAACAACCTGATACTCATGAGGTTTACGACCAACATTAAATCTCTGAAGAACCTTACTCCTGGCCCGTTTCAAATTACCGTAGGCTTGTGTCAAAAATGGCGGATTGTCTCCCCCAGTACCATTTGTACTTACGGGGGTTCAATACCAACGGACAAGTAATGGGGACTTAAATTCCCTTCCCAAGAACAACTTATCCGTAGTACACTTAATGTTGTCACGGATAGCCGTGTTAAACGCTAGACTAATCCATCCAATCCCACGAGACCTGGGATGCATAATGAAAAATCTTACAGCGCAGATTTCAAATTCCGATTGACTCGCTCCGCGAGTGAATCCTGCGGAGAGTAGGGAATAGTTATGTGGGTAATTCCCCACCGAAAACACGCCCCTAATTTGTTTACAAGGGAAGACCATGGCATTATCAGTCATTATTGAAACGGGCGTACCATATGCATGAAGAAACGCCCTCTCCAACATGTCAGACACTACATGAGATGAGATTTTTCCGAACAGGGTAAAAGGACATGAATTTGGAAAACGCATCCAAAACGACCAAGATCGTAACAGTACCTCGCTTCGAGCGATTAAGCGGGCCCATAAAATCTATGAACAACCTCTCCATAGGTTCTGATACTGGACCAACCACAAACATATGCTACGCGGGTTTCGCCCTCTGACAAAAGGTCACACCGATGTACATAGTCGATAATTTCTGCCCGCATCTTGGACCAATAAGACTTCCGTGCGATCTCCTGGAAGGTTGAAAAGGCACCCAAATGTTCCGATAACACTGAATCATTTAAATACCTTAGAAGCATCGGTCTCAAAGAGACCGGGACTATACATCTACATCTTCTCAGCCCTTTTGGATAGTAACACAGAAGACCTCTAGACATCTGGAAGTTGTCAACACCACCCTGTCTCGCCTGTATCTTATCACGAAGGTCCACACAGAATGGATCCTGCTTTTGGTGCTCTTCGAGCAAAGAGTAGACGAGGAGCAAAGACCGCAACCAGGCCACACATTTCCTATCAGGAGTCTCGCAGCTGTCTCCTTCAAAAAATCCGAGACAGGGCATCAGCCACGACGTTATCCACTGTATGAGTAGTCTTCACCCTGTACTTGGTGGGGGCTAAGGGCAATATCATCCTACCTGGGCGGCCCACGTCCTTAACCCGCTTCAGTAACCAACAAAAAGGCAAGTTCTCGCAATGGAGTTTGAACTCTTTATGCGCCAGATAAATGCGGCACTTCTCGGAGCAAAAGATGACAGCTAAACACTCTTTCTCATAGGTGCTGTGCTTCCTGTCGGCAGCATTCAACAGACGACAATAGTACGAGATCGGGGCTACTTCTCCATCCACCCGCTGATGTAGGACTGTAGATACAGCAAAGTCATTAACATCTGTCACAAGAACAAACTCCTTGCTGAAATCAGGGATTTGGAGTACCGGCGCTCCACACAGCGCCTACTTCAGAGTTTCAATCGCAGCCTGGTGCTCACTACGCCAGACAAACTGGACGTCTTTTTTCTTCAAGCCGTGCAACACGGCGGTCTTGCGGAAAGAACCAGGAATGAACCGGGCATAGAAACGCACCATACCTATAACCCTCCGTAAGGCCCTTAAATTAGTCGGATGGAGATAACGCTGAATAGCAGCAGTTCTGTCAGGGAATATCTTAATGCTTCTCGACGAAAGCGTATGTCCCAAATACTTAAACTCCGTGGCGCCAAGAGTAACCTCCGGGTTCAAGGTAAATCTAGCCCTTTTCAGCCTTCTTAAGACTTCCGCAAATGGGTCACTTGATCCTTTACCAGCGGCCAATACACCACCACATCCTCCAAAAATTTAATACATTTACCCTTAAGTTCAAACAACTCATCCATGACCCTACTGAGCATCTGACAACCCACGCTACTTCCCATATGCAACTAGTTGAATTCATATATACCGAATGGCGTGCAGAAGGCAGTACACGAGAACTCCGAAACGAAAGGTGATTTGATAATATGCGGAATTTAGGTCTGAGACAGAAAAAACCACCGCACACCCAAACGCTTGTTCGATCGTCGGCATGGGTTATGAATCGAAGACAACCTTCGAGTTCACCTTCCGATGGTCCACCACCAACCGAAAACCTGCCGCTCTCTATAGGTACCCAAAACGCGGGGATCGCATGAGGAAACTTACTGGGCCTCACCACACCCTGTTCCAACAAGTCATCAATCGTCTCTCTAAAGATTTTTAATTTGGGCGGGGCACACCGATGGGGCGACGAACACACAGTAGTGGGGTCAGAGATTTCGATCTCATACGGGGCACAATTAGCCGTTCCGAGTGTAGACGAAAACAACGCCTGAAACTCGGCAACTAGGGAAATGGAACTTACGTCATTGGACGAAGCTTCTGACATGGACGCCATTTTCAGCGCTTACTCACACAAATTCTGCAAGTACACTTCATCAATGACATCCTAATTTTCCAGAGAAAAGTCCCACAACAGTTAGGAGCAAAACCGAAACTAAATTTCCGAGAGGACACGTCTACCAAAATCCTGGTGCGGCCCATAAAATCCAATCCCAATATGGCAGGAAATGCCCCCCCCCCTCTCAAAAGTTTTAAATACATGGTCCCACGAAAAGAGAGCAACTACACTTGGAGCTTCTGTGCGTCAGTTACTTCACATTGTTTCCCGTCCGCCAGCAGACACGACAGTGAACACGATGAGAAGGCACAAGTCTTCTCCCTCAGGTAGAGAAACTCAGCAACATCCGATCGAATGCAAGAAAGTTGCGCCCCAGTATCGACTAAGGCCGGGACTTTGCCTGTCTTCAACTCCAATATTACCCACAAAGAAGTATCTCGGAGCACTTCTGTTTCTTTACGGAGTCCACTTACGTACCTTGGCCCGGGACTCTGTCGACCTCCGGGCGATTGCCCGTTTCCCGACGACGGCGACTTATGGGGGCAATCCCGTCTGAAATGGCTGTATCGTCCACACCCCCAACATCTCGACGTTACACTCGCCGGCGCCCCTGAGTGCACCGGAGCAGAACGGGACGCATTTCGGTAGCCAACGCTACCACTACTTGACAGCTGAGATGGCCACTCCATTCTCTGCCGTTCCTTAAGGACTCTAAACTTCTCTTCAATCAGGCCGACTATATGGTACATTTCCTTCAGCGACCGCGGCTTAACTAAGAAAGCGGCATGGGCCAAAATACTAGGATGAAAGTTCATAACAATCCTGTAGACTAGCTGCTGCTCGCTTCCTTTATATTCAAGGAAATCTGCAGCCCTAAAAACCTGCTCAATGTACATACGCAAGGGCTGTCCCTTACTTTGGAAACTGAGAACAATCAGATCCCTAATAAATCTCTCCCGAACAAAATACGGAAAATTCTCATCCAACAGCTGGGCCTTCCACACTGCCCAACTGCCTCCCCTAAGCAGGCAACCCCCAAGAATATTCAACTACCTGAAACTAGAGACAAAATTCTAGCGACAAAATTACGATCGTCAACCAGTCCTAAATTCTGAATTTCTTCCAGCCTGACGAAGAAACGCAAAATATCTTACGGCTCCTCTGACGACAACGGAGGAACTCATCACGTCAATTCAACAAGGACTTCGGAATGAATAATCCACACCGCACCTATGAGAGCAACAGCCAACATTTTGGGGGACAGGCTGTATTAAGTTATTTACCAAATCAGTCTGGGCAATTGCCTGGGCCATTTTCTCTTCACGCGACGTCTCCTTCTGGTTGCTTTTAACGTGTTCGGCTGGTAGTCTCTGCCGTAGCGTTCGTACAGGGCCACTGCTATCCAGTCCTCGCTCCCGAGCACACTTGAGTTAACGTGTCGACTGTCAAATGGCAGACAAGGCAATGCAGAACATTAACCCACAATGGCGAATGACCGAAATCCCACCGCCCATCAGGCCGTCGGCGATGATACAACTGGGTGTGCCTAAGGAAAGCCACACTCTTCTGCCTGACATATGAGCCCTCAGGGGTCGCACCAACAAAAGAAAAGCTCTAGATAGAAAACCGGGGGATCGCATTCTCATGCTGCTGCTGCTGCTGCTGAGCCCCGCACCATTGACCTTCGTAGGGAACAGTTAGCATACCGCTCATTACCAATGCAACAAAATTCATATTCCTGAGAGTACATTGATAAATCGCAATGCGCAAATAATTACAAAAGAAAGAGAGTGAAACAGTTACAACAACAACATCCAGTGCTCTAACAGTAATCACAAAATTACTGGATCGTACGTCGTATACATTAGAAGATCTCTTCAACACGACAGATGCATACATCATGATTCAGCATGAATTTATAAAAAATAGAAACAAACAAACCTAACTAACCGAAAGCAGACAGCCCCCACCCCCCGTCCCCGTCCCCCAACTCCCACATCGCATCATCAATATGCCCCAGAACACTAGCTAGACAGACGGTCCGTTATGCCGAAAGAACAGAGATCGGAACTAAATTCAATATCCCCAAACGAAAACCAAATTTCATACCAATACATAACCTGGCCGTCTGTGCAGCTCCAAGGGGGGAACGAAAAGCTGCTCTTCAAGCCGGCTAGTAAACCAAACTCCAAAACGGCTCAACACAGAGTGACATTCCCCGGCCCCCAAACTCAAAACGAAAGCTCGTTTAGCTCTCTCCCCTTCCCAGTCGTGACCAATCGCCGAGCGATCGCCATATAAGGAAGGAGGTGAAAGGATTTCGAACGCATCATAGTGTTTCTTGAGGCAATCGGCCCGCGTAGTATGTCTTATTTTAGAGGGCTTTCACGGACATAGTCAATGGCCATGTGTCATGTGAACAATGCTGACTTCAGGTGTATGCCACGGTGCAGAGTTTTAGAATTATAATGGTTTCGGACTGACCTGCCTCCACGTCGGCACACATCTCCCAGAGCACACAGCGGTGTGCGCACAGCGCTGTGGTGACCTGTGATATCACATAGTTTGTCACAGATCATGGTTTCAGTTAAGCAAGCACCATTCGAAGACATGGTATTGTCCTGTGTCCTCGTTTGCTATTCTTTTTCCTTTTATTTTTTATCCTTTTTTCGTTTTTCTTTTTTCTATTCCTTTCTTCGTTTTGGTTTTCTTTTCCTTCGTGTGTTCTCCGTTTCTCGTTTCTTTTTCTTGCATCATTTTCTTTCATTTTGAGATCTTGTTTAGTTTCTTCACAGTTTTCTTCGTTCTCTCCTCCTTTCTATGTTTACTATTTTTTCCTGTACCCTATCATTCTCGCTTTATTCTCCTTCTTTATTTCTGTATTCGTTATCTTACTTTTTAAGTTTTTTCGTTGCCTTACACTATTTAGCGTGACCAGCCGTATTCGGGAAGGCTGATAAAATGTGGCTTTCAGAGCGCGCATTGTACCTTGCATTTTATGTTTGTTGTTGTTGTTGTTAAGATTAGAGCGATGTGTTTTGGTCGCTGAAGAGGGAAGCAATTCGACAGACTCGCTTTCTTCTCCTGTTGCTTGCGAGCAGTGATGAACCGGTATCTTCCCCTGACTCCGATAGCACTATTTGTCCGTGGAATTGCTTCGCCTCAGTGGTGTAATCTGTGACGATGTAAATAAGTTGTCGTTTGTCGTCTATTGTTCTGCCGTTACAGTCTGGTTGTCCTCAGACTGATATCCAGAGAATGAAAATGCGTGGTATGAGATTGGCGAGAGATCCTTAAATTATTTATGATCTGTGTGTTACTTATTGACACTTCATACGCTAAACAATGGGATGGGTACCACACAGCCTGTTTATTGTACATCGTACAACCTTATTGATAATATCCCTTCTCCAACGTGCATGCAGCCTCTCCATTGTGTACCCTACAGCCGTAGTGTTAATGTCCCTTCTCCATTTTATACCATACAGCCGTAGTGTTAATGTCCCTTCTCCATTTTACACCATACAGCCGTATTGTTAATGTCCCTTCTCCATTATGTACACATACAGCCGTAGTGTTAATGTCTCTTCTCCATTATGCACCCTACAGCCGTAGTGTTAATGTCCCTTCTCCATTTTACACCATACAGCCGTAGTGTTAATGTCCCTTCTCCATTTTACACCCTACAGCCCTACTGTTAATGTCCCTTCTCCATTATGTACACATACAGCCGTTGTGTTAATGCCACTTCTCCATTTTGCACCATACAGCCGTAGTGTTAATGTCCCTTCTCCATTTTACACCATACAGACTTAGTGTTAATGTTCCTTCTCCTTTGTGAACCCTACTACAGACGTAGTGTTAATGTCCCTTCTCCATTTTGCACCACACAGGCGTACGAGTTAATGTCGCTTCTCCACAGTGCATCACACAGCCTCTCCATTATGCTTCATACAGCCTCTCCACGGTGCATCCTGTAGCTAAACACAGGAACCTGGCCGCTGGAAGTTGGTGGGGTTGGCCCACTCCACTTTAATTCGTAGTCAGTTGAGATATATTCAGTGTGTAAACGCATATGAATCTAATTGCGAATTCATTCGCACGCCTGTGCATTTTAATTAACACAATTTCTGTGGCTAGTTTAATCCACTCGCACCATAGCATTGTATGCCGTCCTAACTGAATTATACTTTGATTTTAAAAAGTATGTAGGCCGAAGGCCTATGTAGTTTATTTATTGAACCATTATACTCGCATTCCTCTGTCCTTCGTAATGCAAGATACCAGCAAGAGTTTCGCGAAAATTGTGCACTGCAATTTTAAATTACCAAGTTTTGATATTCTCATGGCGGTAATGATGAGGATTCAGACCCTCTGGGATATGACGCCGTGTGGTTGTGTGAGTGGTTCTGGGATATGACACCATATGGTTGGGTGAGTGGTTCTGGGAATTTACGCCGTGTAGTTGGGTGAATGGTTCTGGGATGATACCGTGTCGTTCGGTGAGTGGTTCTTGGGTATGACGCCATGTGGTCGGGTGAGTGTTTCTGGGATATGACGACGTGTATCTGCAGGTTAAGAAATGACAGTGCGTTCCCACCTGGGCAAGCGCTGAAGTTAATATTCGCGAGTGGAAGCAATGGGTGTTTTGAGTAACTGGAGCGACAAGTTGTAAAGCAGTTGAGATGAAACAACAGACTTTATTGTACTGACTCCCTAGAGGTACTGACAGATCTAGCCTGCTTGACTTCCATTTTGAGAGTCTGTCTTGGGAAACAAGTATTTAAACTGAACACAGTAAGCCCAAACACTGACGTGGCTTACAAGATTGCAATTAGAAATGTTTTTAGGAAGCTGAAATATAGTATTTCCCTTCCTGGTCAGGGAGTTAGACTACCGCTCCGGGTCGCAGGTCAAGTTGCCATAACAATAAAGTTGATACGGGCCTGACTTGGCTTGGAACTGAAAAATGTCTCCCTCCGGCTCAGGGGGTTAGACTACCCCTCCACGGCCCCTTCCCCTTATTGTCTGACCTGAGGGTGATACGCAGTTATCGTCTGGTCTGAAGTCTAAGTCTCTCGAAGTATTATAAAATGATATTGCGACATTCATGAAATTAAACTTTCAAGGTACTGCTTACATACAACAGTACGTCTCTTACATATTGCAGTATCTCTGTTACATATGGCAATACTTCTGTTACCTATGACAGTACCTCTCTTACATATAACTATATCTCTATGTACATAACATTACGCACAACCTGTATAGCGCAATGCATATAAGACCTGTTAAGTAGCACCTGTATTTAACACCTCCCACCTTCGGGAAGACCAATTTACACCTTAATTGGTCTTAAAAGAGGATTTTAAGGCGCCTGCGCCGTTTTGCCTCAGGGATTTGCGAAGATGATTCACGTAATGGCACATCCTCTTGTGCCATGGCCAAACTCTCACTGCTGGTATGAATTTTAAAATTTACTACATTTCCTGATTCGTGAGTGTCAGGAATGGCTTTTACGCAACTAACTTTACCTTTGAAACAGTTACACAATTTTTATAGAATATACAACCCAATTAATATCAAGCAAATATATACAAGGGCAGAATACGTGTTATGGGATGATGTGTGCAATCTTTTCCACTCTTTCTACCTGATCATATTTTCTACGTCAGAGATCCTATGGCTAGCAATCTTCAAGTAGTCTAAACTTGACACAATGTGTTTGAAGCTGGTATTCATACTTGTAGGACTAACGTTAAACTTCACATTTAATTCTCACAACAATCGTATTCCAAATGTACTCGACATAAAATCACTTTCGTAACCTGGGTTATCTACATGCAGGATGGAATGGGTCTGAAATAATTCTGCTTTTCCAAAGCCTTTACAATTGACATTTATCCCTAATTTGCCAATTCCTGATACAGTTACGTCAACTGGAGGCTTATCCGTACAAACTATTATGATACTTTCACTTGTGGGGACAAAATAAATCCATTCATTGTTTGCTAATTGTATCCAAACTGAATTTGAACTTTCAACCACAGGGGGGGGGGGGGGGGGGGAAAAAATTCCGAAGGAAAAAAAAAATAAAAAAAAAAAATAAAAAAAAAAAAAGAAAATTTTCAAAAAAAAAATAGAAAAGAAAAATAAATAAAG
>Ga0123352_10019879_pt1 | contig 10702 bp, 5 predicted proteins | sample TergutLab28metaG_FD_89700 | JGI IMG/M metagenome (GOLD analysis project Ga0123352, IMG submission 89700) | Labiotermes labralis P1 segment gut microbial communities from Petit-Saut dam, French Guiana - Lab288 P1 | ecosystem: Host-associated > Arthropoda: Insects > Digestive system > Gut ... | reverse complement strand
GGATAGGGATAGATGGCGGACGCTTGTGAGTGCGGTAATGAACCTTCGGGTTCCATGAAATGCGGGGAATTTCTTGACTAGCTGCAAACCAGTTAGCTTCTCAAGAAGGACTCTGCACCATGGGGTAAGTAAGGAGTAGGGTGTACTGCAAGGTAAGAGAAGATATCACTCACTCAATGCAATAGTGGCACAATCCGAAACTTGCCATTTTGAGTTAATACCACGATGGGACTGAAAAATATAACCACTACATCTGTCAGTACTGCCACACTTCTTTTTTAAACATATCCAGCTAGACCCCTTTATTGTCGGATGTAGTTGTTAAATTTTTTAAGTCGATCTTAGCATTAACTTAAGATGGGCAATTTCTTTAATTGTGCCCCTGTTGCATTCAGTGAGCAATATGATGCTGTGGCATAAAAGATGTTGGGGAGGAACATATAAGTGGGCATTTAGATGCCTTCATGTGGCTGACAATTATATTTTGTGAAGAGGGAGGTGATACAAATTTTGAAACAACTGCTGCCTAGCAGCTAGTTGGGGCGAAAGTACTATGGTATGTACATCTGTACAAAGATTTATAAAACGCTGTATTTCAATCAGCATGGATTTGAACAGTGTATAAAAGATCAGCCAATAGTATTTGTCGTCAAAGTGCAGCAGTATGTCTTAAATCACTTTACTGTTTTCTGTTTGATATTTATACTGGGGGGGGGGGTTATTACATGGAAAGAAAAGGGTCGTTGGTGTGCAGCTGCTGAAATGAAATTTAGATGTATTAACCTTTTGGCGCCGGAATTATTTTTTTTTTAATTTTAGCACACCCTGTATATAAAATGTAAATAATACAGGAACCAAATACGTTAGAATTATGAAACAAACTGCATTTTGAAGAGAGAAAAAATGGAGAGTATATATCATGTTTAAAATATTCAGTACCTATATTTGTTGAATAAATATATAAAATGCAACTTTAGAGGTTAGTGGTACGGTACATCAACTATAGTTGACATTAGGCGTCAAAAGGTTAACCAGCTGCTGCCTTCTTCTTCTTTTCCTTCTTGTTTGATAATTTTTACATTTGAAGTCATGAAGTACACAAGCAGAGAAAACTGTATTGGCAAGTGTCCTCAGTCCAGACACAAGGCCTGTGAAGAAAGTCACTGTAGCCACTGTTCAGTGGTCACGTTTCACTGCTGTGTGTTTTATAAGGTTGTTACAGCCTGTACTTCAGGATTTCCCATCATCATTTTGTGTCCCAATAAGAAGGAACCTCTCTGACGTTCTATTGTGATTTGAATCTTATTTGTATACATACTTATTTACTTACTTCATGGAGAAGAGTCCTTCCTGAGAAGCTAACAGTTCTTGGCTAGTCAATAAATTCCCTGCATTTTACAGAACTTGAAGGTTCGTTACTGCATTCACAAGTGCCCGCCACTTGTCCCTTTCCTGAGCCAGATCAATCCAGTCCATGCCCGCAAACCCCACCTCCTGAAGATCCATCTTAATATTATCCTCCCATTTATGCCTGGGCCTTCCAAGTGGCCTCTTTCCCTCAGGTTTCCCGAACAAAACCCCGTATAAACCTCTCCTGTCTCCCATATGTGCCACATGCCCCACTCATCTCATTCTTCTCGATCTGATCACGCAAATAATATTTGATGAGGAGTACAGATCATTAAGCTCCTCATTATGTAGTTTTCTCCACTGCCGTGTTACCTCATCCTTCTTAGGCCCAAATATTCCCTCAGCACTCCGTTCTCAAATGTCCTCAGCCGCGTTCCTCCCTCAATGTGAGCGACCAAGTTTCACACCCATAATTGCATACTAAAAAGAAAACTGAAATGCAGTTTGGTTAATATCCAAGTCACCAATCTGCTGTGGTGATATATGGCAAACTCTGTGACATTTAGTGAAAAAATGGTAGGAGGTGTAAGTGGATTAGTATTTGTTGTGAACATGTGATGAACTTAGTATTGTTGATAATATGGGGCTTTTGAAAGGATAACAATAAACAAGACAGGTTATACCTCTTAACATTTTAATGAACTTATTAGATAATTTCACCTTAGGTGTGTATTTCAAAAATTGAAATAGTGGATACTAACCTTGAATTGAACATTAGAATTACACTATTTTTATAGGCATCATCTGCTACAGATGAGTTTTATTTTATTAAAACAAATATGAGAAAAGTTCATCATATACTGGACATCAAATGTACTAAACCATGCCATACAACAACATATGATCTTGATTGATTGCTGTACTTGACAAACACAGCTGAAGTGGTCATTCAGCAAAACAGACAACACTTTGGTCAGACACAACACAGGTGTTGAATACTTCTGATTCTTCAGACATGCTAAACACTAACACAATACACATTTAATCTGTAGCTGCACTCTCGTAGATACACATGTGCACATCTACAAGCACACACACACACAACACACCCACTCATACATACAGTGAACTTCCTGTTACTCTGTGGCAGCAAAGCATCATTGTAGGACAGGCATTTGCATTTCATATGAGGTTTGAGGCTGTGGCAGTGATAAGCATGACAGTGCGATGCCATGTACTTCAGTCGATGGTTTCAGTCTTGCAGAGGAGGCAGTACAATGCTTTGAAACAGAAACTGCCAACCAAAAACTACATGGCATTAAATGACGGTCCTCTGTGTGTTTACGCCATGTAGCGCAACATTTTCTGATGCCTCAAAGGAATGTGCTCTGCCTTCATATTCAGGATGACTGAATTCGGTTGAGGATGATGCTGAAGCATTTGGAAAGTGGATTTGTGTCGTTGGAATTGTCAAGTAGGACACTTTTCAGAATTTGGCCAATTGGAGCTACGGAGTGGGAAGCAATGGAGATTGAGCCCAGATTCGGTCACAGAGGCAGCAAGTTCTTTCGAAACGGTGGAACATACACACATCATGCTACATGGCGTAAAAATTCAGGAGACTGTCATTTGAGTAACACTTGCCATGGAAACCTGAAAACTTATACATGGCATTACATTCGAAAAACGGTAGTCATTGAATGAGGCACTGATTTGTTGTGATACATCGGACTTGTGACCTTCAGTATGGGAAAAGACATAGCTGTCTTCCCATCACTTTTGTATGAAAAGACAAATATTATTCTTCTTGTAGGCCAAGATTGAAAGGGCAGTTTTCTGTTTAGCAAATTTTGTATGCCATCATAAGGGCATATGGAGATAATGAATCACACATTCTACATCTAGATATTGGCACTAGTGTAGGAAGAGTGATTCATTTCCTGTCATGGGTAGAATTATTTCTTTTGCCACCCTGTCCAGACTGACTGTGGAACCCACCCAGCCTCCTAGCCAGTGACAGATGGAAATTCTTTCCTCAGGAGGTAAAGCAGGTCAGGGTGTGAATTTAACCTCTCACCCATACTCTTCATGTTATAGTGCTTGATTAATTAAGCACTTATTGGAGTGGGCTGGAATAGTGTGATCACTATAGCCACTTGCTGCAGGCTGGACAGTTTGGGGTTTGAATCCTGGTGGGGGTGAGATTTTCCGTGCCCTACATATTGGCTCCGAGGCCCACCCAGCCTCCTGTACAGTAGGTAGGCTACTGGGTGGATCTGGGAATACTCTGTATTAGGGCACTGATCCTCTTAGGTCATGGCTAAATAAAAATATGTGGGGACAGGACAAAGTGTGCAGTGGAAAGTGACACCTTTTGATCTGTTGCACTTCATCCTTGTCTGTCAATGTACTGCTTGGCTGCACATGCTATTGTCACTCATATTCCATCCGTATTACACTGTACATGTTTCAAGTGATCAGCATTAACAAAAGATGTTCTGTTCAGTTCTGTAATGATGATAAACCATGTTTTGTATTAATCTAATATGCCAAAAATAGTAATTAAAAAAATATTAATGAAGACTGTATAGCAGTTTTGCAATCACTTTGATTCACAGGTATGCATGCTACCATTTATTGTAACACAGTGACTATGTGTGTTTAGTGTTATATATACATCAATGTAAAGCTGTCAGATATTGTAGTAGCCCATGATTACCAAGTAAATAGACAAGCTGCAAGTTAATTTTGGAGCAGTTTTACTTTCTATATCCCCCCCCCCCCTTCCCATTTATGCTATTAACAACCATGAAGTCTTTATGATAGTTGTTGCACAAACAAAAATCCAGAATTGTGACGTATTTAAAGTTTCTGAATGGTGCTGCTTAAGTACATAACGGAATTGACATCGCCTCTTCAAGTCCACTTACACCAGCATTTCCCAAACATTATTCTGTGCAACCCTGGGGTACTGTGAGAAAATGTCAGTGAGACCAAAAGTTTCTCCATTCGTGTTCCTGAAAAACATGGTCACTTACCCATATTCTACACACCCACCACTCCAACATGTGTGCTGTACCAGCCGACCTCCTGCAGAGGCGTCTAAACAGCGTGCTGGCAGGAAATATAGTGGGAGGAATGCTTTTGACCACTTAACTTGACACTACATGGACAGGAAGGCAATAAAAAAAATTGTACATGTCTTGAGCATGGTATGTAGCAATTTTCAGTATAAAAATATGTTTCATTTCCATTATTTTGCTATATTACTTTTCCAGATGCCTTTTGGGTTCTGTCTGTATGTTTAAAGCCCAAAAGGGTTCTGTGGTCAGACAGGTTTGGGAAACGCTGCTGTACACTGTACTTCTGTATGTATATCTATCATTGTTAATGGTGTTCCTTAGCACACCAGTGCCCACTCTAAGATACACGGATGCTGTGGCGGTGTGTATTCAAAGTGGAGTCCTGACAACTGGGACACCACATTATCTTGTAGATAGATACTAATATGTGAGATCTGAGGTCCTCACAGTTGTGTTGCTGATAACTTGAGTATTCTGGGATATGATGATGTGTTGTTGGTTCCATTGGTTCCTGAGGATCATAGAGTCTTCATCTTTGGGGTTAAATAGTCTGACAAGAGTAGCCAGATCATTCTTCATGGGCTGCTGGATCCTGAAGATAAAGGCACCGTGATCCTTTGAAGTGTTTGAACCACTTGCCCAGCAATGGAGCACTGTATCACAAAACATTTCAGCCCTCAGGTTCCAATATTTTGGAGGAACATACTGTATCCATCTTCAGCTGAAGATAAATTCCTCGAAATGTTGTTACCAAACTGCACCATGTCACATTCCAGGAGACTTTAATTTGAAGGTTAATTTAATGTGGCATTGTGCAGCAATGTGCTTCTTTGTAATTGGTACTCTAGTTTGGTAAATTTGACAATTCCAGTGTGTGAACGTGGCATGCTTACATGAGTCCTGCAGTGCAGACAGACATACTTTAAATACCCTGGCATATTTTTCATGTATTGCACAGATATATTGTTTTACATAACCGTCACACCCTCTGCATTACAAATGTCTGATATGTCCGGTTTGACAGTCCGTGCTGTGTGGTGAAGATTCAAATCTTCTGCAGTATGACCCAATGTGGAGTGGAATATAATTGCCGTTGTTTTGAAGGATCTTGCTGCCTCTATCTTCAAGGTCTAAGTAGTCCAAGAAGAGAAGATACTTCATAGACTGTTTAGTAATTGACATAGTTTCATATCCCAAATGACCTTGAACCTCAACAGTACTGCTATGAGGACCTCAGATCCTTGCATTTCATGCTATTTAACATTTTATTGAATTCCACTTTCATTAAAAATGTTAAAAAATCATCTTATTTACTTTCTGATGTTACAACATAAACATGGCTGCCATCACCATAAAGGTCCAGCACCGAAGGAGAGTTGAGACGGTGACTCAGCCTGTTGTATGCACTAGCTGTGTGATATTTAAACTTTATGAACCAAATTAACCTGCTTCTGTTCTTTGCCAGCAACTTGTACTGGCCACATGATGGGGCTATGGAAAAGAAGGCCAATGTGGTCATGCTTATCCCACCAGCATCGTCCCTTATATTCAAAGTCCAGCCATTCTTATCACATAAATGTTGACAGTGATGAATTTAACTAGCTGCAGGTGCTATCGGCTGACTGAAGTGCTTCAGTTGACACTGGAAGGTTTTACAACAGGAAATAGAAGAAGCCTCAAACTCCATTATCCAAACCATCCATGGGACTTCTTTCTATAGCCCTAGTATAGCATTTTCCTCTTGAATTGGCAGACTGATTTATTGACAGCAGAAAGTAAAGAGTAGGAAACATGATTTATAACTCTTGCGTATAGTTTTGTCGATTTTGCCTTTGTTAAGTCTCACAGTATTATTTATGCTTGTTTTACTGTCTGGGAATTCTGTAGCATTTCATGGTTTTCTTCATATCAGGTTTTTCACACCAGGGAATCTTATTAGGTACATAAATTAAATCACACAATTCTCTAACATGTGTGCTGGTACTCAAGGTCAAAACAAACCATTTTATGCACAGCCATTATCTTTAAAAATCATATATGTTGTGCAAAAACACTGGTTGCTGAAGTAAGACTATCTAAGCATTCAGGTCTTCTGGTTTATCACACTGTCTCGTCGGATGAGGTCTCAGACCTCTGGACCCTAGAAGATGAAGGCACTATTTTCCACTAGAAATGTCTGGAACCACACACCCAACACCACAGTGTTACATCCCAGGAGACCCAATTCCTCGGCAGCGAGAACCTCACACTTCTCCAGATTAGACTTGCCATGGGCATTTTTAAACTGGATATTTAGTGCGGACAGTTAAGAATAAACGTGACACTGCAGCCGGTAACACGCCTTCCCTAACATATATTTATATTATCTATGACAGCTTAAAATTATAAACTGTTAATGTTAGTTACAAATTATGGCAGTATGATTGTACAGTGGAGTGCAATAAGAACACACACAGTGATATCTGTTCTCATTTTAGCATCAAGGAAAGGCAGTATATCTTTATTGTTATTATTAGTATTATTATAAATTATTTTAATTATTTTTTAAGGCCTGATTCACAAAACAAATTGCTGCTGATAATCAGTAGGTTATAAATTGATTATCAGTCACTGACATTAGCATCCTTACTAAGCTTACCTGCAAGAATTGTTTCCTATTAATTATGTTTATTGCGTCATTTATTATATAATTCTATTTATAATGTAAGATATAAGAAGTAAAGTTAAAATAACAATAGATTATAAATACATAATGATTCAGTATTTATATTTTAAATATTTAAATAATCCACATACATACTGCACAAATGTAAAAATGTCAACATATTAGTTCTAATTCTAAGTGTAAAGAGAAACGGCAATGAACATTGTGTATATGAAGGAGAGCAGTCATGTGTGAGCAGTCTTCTTGCAGTCCTTCCCAGTGAAAGTTCGTTTTGGTTATCCATGCACAGGTTTCCCATGTTTTGTTTAAGGTCTGGTAATTCAGTAAATCCTACAACACTCCCAGGCACTTGATAAACAGAACTGCAGCTCCTACATATGAACTCTAGATTTCAGCACAATGTCCAACTGTAATGTAGCGTATTACGTTGAAAGACTTCAAAATAACACAGTACTATATAGTAGATCTGTTAATGTATGTCAGTTTGTATATACAATTCTCACATGACTCCTGTTCTGTGTGTCTGTTACGCTGTATTGGAACAGACAAGTTAAAGGAAAAGTTTGGTTTACAGAAGTTTCTTTTTGCAAAATTTCCAGGATGATTGCAGGTATTTGCAGTCTTCAAAGTTTGACAGACTCTGAGCCACAAACATTTGAACAAATGTATGTTGAAGGTCATGAAAAGTAGTGTCATGGATCTGTGCCCTCCACATCTGCGTTGAGGTGTCAAACTTCACCCACTACCACACATCTCCATATTCCTTTCCAGTCCTTCAGACATTCATTTCACATGGTTTTGACTGGTTGACATAGGCAAGGAGGGACTGAAGAAGAGTGTAGTAATGGATAGACACTGGGCAGCCCTTAGTACTGCCATATACTTCAACTGTGGTACTTCTCACTGTGGCATGACTGTAGTATTTGGAATTTCAGAAATTTGCCCTGTGTTCTTTATAATATGGATATGAAATAATAAGAACAGAAAATTTTTTTGCAAACATGGTTCAGGAAAATAAACTTGATTTATTTATTAATCCACTCTGTCTTAATACAGGGGTGCATGAATATTCCAAAAATCTAGAAGCCACCTCAAAATTCTACGCACCAGAAGGGTGACATCAGGCAAATTCCATACTGAGGATCCACAAATACTGGGCACCATCACACAAAATTGAGTTGCCATGGTGACCTGGTGCCCAGGATTTGTGCACCCTTGTTCTAATTCAAAACCTGACTCATAGGTGCAGCAGAACATAGTGGCTATCGTATGATTCTACAGTAAAATTACTTTAGTCTGGCATCCATAGGGCCAGACAGGTGTTGGGTTATCAAATATTCCGGTTATGAAACAGCACCTGTACTGACCTAAAGTTCTTACAGGTAATTTCTTGTTACTGCTCCTATACCTGAGCTATAGAAATAATCAAAGGAGTGTTCTGTTTGGATATCTCCTTCAGCTGCTGGTTCAGACATGTCAGGGTCACTTTCTTTGTTCTCTGCAGTTCCTGCCTGGGATTCTGAAGGACCAGGAGACTGTGGATCACGAGTCTTCATAGCTGAAGATGATGATGGAATAGGAGACAAGGGATCAGCTGACACCAGAACAGTCAGTGTAAGGACACTCTTGGAGGACTTAGAATTGGGACTATTTCCCTCAAATGCTGAAGTATCAAAATTTCTGGATTATCAGCTTATGGAATAAAGGAATTCTGATCTAGTTTCATTGGCACTTTTTAAAGACAAAAATGATTTATGGTTGCCAGACTATTTAGTGAAGAAACATTACAGTTAAAGACTGCGACTCTTGTGGAATGGGGCGTCACATAGTTCAGGACCTGTCTTACCAAAATACGCAACATTCGTTACCAGAAGACCATAATATTCATATTCACCACCCCAATAATTTATTCTGATTTTAAGGTGTACATCTGTGAATAATTCTTTACAGAACTGTAAAGTATTCAAAACTTATAGAGCTTATATACTGTGATTTCGGAGCTTGACAAAATGGCATGTGAGAATGATATATATGAGGCAGTGCAACCGTTAACCTTTTGGCGCCGGAATTATTTTTTTAATTTTAGCACACCCTGTATATAAAATGTGAATAATACAGGAACCAAATACGTTAGAATTATGAAACAAACTGTATTTTGAAGAGAAAAAAAATGGAGAGTATATACCACGTTTAAAATATTCAGTGCCTATATTTGTTGAATACATGCAACGTTTAGAGGTTAGCAGTGCGGTACGACCACTATAGTTGACATTAGGCGTCTAAAGGTTAAGGGAGCACTGCTGGTGATGGTTGTGTGAACACATACTTTGTGGTACTGCTAATGTTACATGTAAGTCACAGTGCGTGTATGTATATGATGTGCGGCTCTTTTTTCCCCTCCTCCTTCTTAATGTCCTTCTAAGACATAGAACACCCTGTGGCCTGAGATCAATGTGGGTTGGCTTAAAGCTAGCACTTGCGGTTATTGTTAGCTCCTGAGTGACGCTTCATACGGTCAGATCGTCGTTGACGTTTATTCCTGGAGTTTATTTCACGAGCCTTGTTATTGCGATCCATGTGGTCACGTTTCAGAAGCTGACAGGCCCTGCGCTGCCGTAACTGTAACGCAAAATTGGTACAATTTATGTTACTAAAACTCAACAGACACTGCACTCATCTTCATCTTTCTACGTCAGATATTTAAGAACCCAACAAGTACTGAATTAACCCATTTTTAACAAACACTATCTTTTGAGGTGTGAGTAACTGTTCTCTCCGAACAACCACACCACACCACATCATAGAGACATTTTAAGATCTCTGCTTATACTCCGATGTTGTATATGGTCATCAACAGATGATGGTCTTGTGCTCTTCCATGGTCCTTTACTGGCTGTAGTGCAGTTGTTCCTGTGCTTGCCACAAAGGCAGGTGGGGGAGTAGATGTTCAGCTCCACTCTACATCAACACTAGAGGCGAGTACTTAACAAATGCATATCATTTATATTGATGGGGACTGCGGTGGCACAGTGGTTAAGGTGCTGTGCTACAAATCGGAAGGTCGCTGGTTCGATCCTAACTGGTGTCATTGGATTTTTCGTTGACATAAAATCCTACTGATCGCACTATGGCCCTGGGGTCGACTCAGCCTGTAACGGAAATGAGTGCCAGGAGCATTTCTTGGGGGTAAAGGCGGCTGGTAACTATAATTTTGCCTGTTGTTTTGTATGGGTGTGAAGCTTGGTCGCTGACATTGCAGGAGGAAAGGAAGCTGAGGGTGTTTGAGGACATGGTGTTGAGGAGAATATTTGGACCTAGGAAGGACGAGGTAACGGGGGAATGGAGAAGATTGCATAACAAGGAGCTAAATGATTTGTACTCCTCACCCAATATTGTGCGGGTGATAAAATCGAGAAGAATGAGATGGGCTGGGCATGTGGCATGTATGGGTGAGGAGAGGGGTTGTATAGGGTCTTGGTGCGGAAGCCGGAGGGAAAGAGACCACTGGGGAGGCCTAGGCGCAGATGGGTGGATAATATTAGGATGGATCTCCAGGAGGTGGGATGTGGGTATATGGACTGGATTGGGCTGGCCCAGGATAGAG
>Ga0123352_10019877_pt1 | contig 10703 bp, 5 predicted proteins | sample TergutLab28metaG_FD_89700 | JGI IMG/M metagenome (GOLD analysis project Ga0123352, IMG submission 89700) | Labiotermes labralis P1 segment gut microbial communities from Petit-Saut dam, French Guiana - Lab288 P1 | ecosystem: Host-associated > Arthropoda: Insects > Digestive system > Gut ... | reverse complement strand
TATTGTTTTTTTTTTTTTTCTTTTTTTTTCTGACATAATTCTACATTAACAGTTTTTCTGGTTAACTGTAGTTTTTTTAACCGGTAGGACATTTTGAGTGGGGGGGGGGGGGCGGCAGGTGAGCCGACAACACAGAACAGAAAAATGCAAGTATATGGAATACCATGAGTCAACAGAAACTGAAGTTCTGTGTTACAGTGGCCCACAATAATGAGCACAGTGATGTTAATATTCAATTCAGTTAGTCAAAACAGTTAATTCAGAGTTATGTATTAAGCAATGTACTTATGTCGACCTCATACACAAAGAAATGTTTACAAGTCCCACTTTCTTCTACAGTTTTACTGATGTAAATTTGTGATATAAACATATAACAAGGTCAGAACAAGTACCTCAACAGACCATGTTGTCATGGAAAATAAATATTATACACCAGTTACACATTAAGAGAAGAGAAAATTGAGCATCTCAGCAAATTTTAGAACAAAAAATCATATTCATTCACAGTCTATACAGTCATAAAATGCTGAAATTTTAGATTTTCACAGGTTATGTTCGAACAAAGACAACATTGTAAGGATTAGCTGGCTTCAGTGGACACTGATTCGTTCTCTGCATCATCTTTGGTTCCAGAAGGAAGAGTATATGCTGAGTCTTTAGAGGAAGCTGGATCAGATTCTGGTTTCTTGACTTGATTTGAGGGTAGGCCTCCATACAGATTAAACAATCCAGGATATGTGAATGGAGCCGTAAAGACGAATGTGGCAGGTGACGCCGATGAATAGGTGTAAGGCCAAAGGTTATGGTAATATGTAATGGCATTATAATATGCTACTGGGAGGGAAAAGGGTGTGATTACAGGTGTGATGCTGGATGTGGCATTCTTTTCACCTTCTGGGCTCTTATCACTTTCGTTCTCAGGACTAGTTACTGTCTCTGTCTTGTTTGGCTTAGATACAGAGTCATCAACAGTGATGTAAGGACTGGTCACAACCACTGCTGGAACTGCAGGAGCTAATCCAATTGGCTGCAGCAAAGGAGCAGAAACCTGAATGGCTTCACTAGGAACCAACTTCTCGTTGCTAGTAATGAGAGCGTTGTACACTTTTGGTACTCGGAGCAGGCCTGCTGTTGCGACACCTGCCAGCAACGTTACCATGACACATGCCAGGATCATTGACAGCTGCATGTAAAAGCGTTTCTTATTAGTCTGTTGATTATCTGATTATTTTACAGTGCTGAATAAACTAAAATTAATGATGTATGGTAGATGGGATGTAAAGTAGTATTTGGAAGGGAGGTAAGAGACAGAGATCATGGGTAATGGTATTATCAGGAATGTTGTTTTACAACACTGAATTATTACATAGCACTGAATGTTATATAGGATAATGGTTATCAATTATGTAAACAGGAAAGGGTGTAACAGAACAATGTCTGGACCACTGTTATCATCAGGTGTTTAGTTTGTGTATAATGGTGGACGATTTTGATTAACAAAATTAAGTTAATGTGGGAATAAGTAGTACTTTAGTAGTTTATGGCGTTAAACTGACGTGGTGCCACACGAAATACAATGGACGCCAACTTTTCAAAATTTCAAGGGGGTTGCCCAAGTTTCCACCACAAATTCTCCCACATAAAATTTTCTTTCAATGCCACATTTTCTTCGCAAAAATTTAAATTCCACTGGATTATTTTGTTGGAAACAAACACCCTATTTGGAAATTAAGGAATAAATCATACTAGCATTAATAAATTGGGACGATACTGAAGTGGATTTTTTTTAGGTATTCCCTGTACGTAGCTATCAACCGAGAAACACGCGTGACTACAGACTTCCGCCGCGAAGGAGATGAGATCTGCACTCCTCTAGGTTATTACGCAGCGTATAGTAGCAATTCCTTACCGACGTACTTGGGCAACCTATCGGTCCCATTTCAGGGGTCAATAATTTCAAGAAGCCTCTTGAAGATGGGACCGATAGGTTTTTCCGAAACGTCAGTAAGTAATTGCCACTATACGCTGCGTAATAACCCAGAAGAGCGCGGATCTCACCTGAGAAATAGTTGAAAAGTTTCAATGAAGATAGGGGAATGTCAGGGGGTACTAATACCACTCAAAATACTTCGTTAAGTGCCTCAGCGCCAGGGGACAAACGCAGTCGGCAACCATGATGCATACAATCACGTGATTAACAGAGTAAAATTCCCATTGGAGGAGCTCAGAAACACTGCAATGAAATGCAGGATATCTGGTTTCCCGGCCAATGTGCAACTCTGGGAATTAAGAAATAGAACAGGTTCTCAGTACGCGACATTTGGTGCTAACATTCAGAGGCAAAAAGTGGTCGTAGCCTCTTAGAGCACCCTTACTTTCTTGGAGTGGACAGTGGAATTTCAAGAAGTACAGCGGTGTCTCAACCGTGTTTCGAAACACACACCTTCGAAAGAAGACGTAGCCGGTTCACCACTTCAGCACTCTATATGTGGACATTGTCACTCTGGGCGTTCTTGGGTCAGTTGAAAAGTATAAAAGAGTCCTGATATATTTTTTTTAGTTAGTCTACAGAATTTAAATTTTCATATCCCTTGGAATACAACCGTGGCCCTCGGAGGTTCGCGACCCGCATGTTGAGAGCCATTGATCTGACTAATCAACTGTTTATTTGCAGCGTCGTCTCGTAACTCGAGAACTGCTTAATTCCTTGTCATAACGGCTTATATTGGAGGCCCCAGCACAGATTTATCGAAGACCGTGTCTTTCGATGTCCCTGCGTATGTTTGTCTGTCTTTCCGCCTGTCTGTCTGTATGTCTGTGTGACTGTCTGTCTGTCCGTTTGTCTGTCTGTCTGTCTCTCTATACCCAGTATCAACGCCCAGCCGCGGGAAGTTTTTTTTTTAAATTCGATACGTCTAAGGCACTGAATACATTACAGCAAAATTCAGATTCTCAGGCTTTGTGTGTGTGTGTGTGTGCGTGTGTGTGCGTGCGTGTGTGTGTGTGTGTGTGTGCGCGCGCGTGTTCCACAACAGCCCTAATCAGGCTTAAGCTGCCTCATTGTTGAGGTTTCCACACCACACACAATTATACATACACACACGCGCACGCACGCGGGCGCGCGCGCGGTAGGGCTCCTCTGAACGAGCGATCAGACCGTCGCAGAGGCTGTACAACACACAACAGACCAAAGAGACGAACATCCATTCCCTCAGCGGGATTCGAACCAGCGATCCCAGGGATGAAGAGACTGCAGACTTACACCTTCGACTGCACAGCCACCGAGATCGGCCGAGTCTTTCCTTAAAGCCACAAATTTAACTGTTTCGTGTGTATTTTATAAACAAATGGCACTTAAAGGTAAGCAAATAAGCCGCCGCGAATTCCACCCGCAATTTTGTGCAGTACCGCATTACAGAGCGGTGGGCGCAGTTAATTCAGGCACTGTGCTGCAAGCTGGTAGATCGCGGGTTCGGTTCCAAATGGTGTCACTGGAATTTTTCATTGACATAATCCTTCCGGCCGCACTGTGGCCCTGGGGTCGACACAGCCTCTAACAGAAATGAGTGCCAGCAATATATCCTGGGCGGCAAAGGCGGCCGGTGCTTAGGACTGACAACCTTAACACCTTCATGAGCCGACTGTCTTGAAATCTGGAAGCCTCAACCTCCTGGAACCCTCATGACCTGCCCAGGCCTGTGCAGGGATTGCTTTACATGTACTGCATTGCAGAGTACATCCTTTCCAATCCGGTTACTTTTACACGGAGCTTATTACGTAATACAACCTTATTCATTCACCTTTATACCCGTTACTGCTGTTGTCTATGTTTCATTCTTTCAAGTGCCACTCCCTTTGTGTTGTCGGAATAACACGCCTGCAGGATCAGGGCATTCACTAAACGGGTACAGCAGTAACAGTTGTTTGATGTTACGCCTGTTTTATTTGAATCAGAACAACGGAGCTAGGCCACCGGGATTTAACAGTATGAAGGTGGAATACATCGTGATAATGCTGACAGTATAGCAGTGTTTTTTCCTTGTTCTGCTTTTTCACTGTCGACCTATAAACACCTAACACGACAAACACCTTCATATCACCCGCTAGACGAGACATAACTCACGTAAAATGGTGAATTGGGAACATTTTGTTATTCTTGTATCCAGGTGTATCTCTGTACTACAAACTTCAAAGCAATAAACATTTTCCAAAAAAAAAATGCTGACATTGTCATTTCAACTACAAATGGGAGTTCCAGAGGGCAGAATGGAAATCCTGGCGGTAGAAGAGGAAAAGTTAAAGCTTACCCTCTGCTTAATTAAACAAAACACCATAAGGGCGTATTGAGGAGTGGAGCTTGAACACCACCCATTCTTACTATCAGCATGAGTTGAAGAAGTATATATACACTTACGCATGTATGCAAGTGTGTATTAAATTTAGTGCTGAATACAGATTTCATGGAACTGTTCAGAGATTAAAAAGCCTTGTTGCCATGGTACGCGAGTCCCTCCAAGTTCTCCAGTTGTTACATTATTTACTCTGTTTTGCTACACTTTACTTAGTCTAAGCACTGTCTTAAATTTCTTAGTTGTGTTTTATTTATACAGTTTGTCATTTTAGGCGCGTTACAAAAATTTCCAAAAGCGACTACTAGATTTCGTCATGCCTGTCTGCCCTCCCGCACGTCTGCTTGTCCGCATGGAACAACTCGGCTCTCACTGGACATATTTTCATGAGGAGTTTTCGAAAATCTGTCGAGAAAATTCAAGTTACATTAACATCTGACAAGAATAACCAGTACTTTACACGGAAACCTTCAACAGTGATGATAATAGCTGGCTGAATTCTTCTTAGAACTAGAAACACTTCAGACAAAAGTAATAGCGAAAATCAAAACACACATTGTATGTTCAGTAATTTTTTCCGAAAATCGTGCTTTTTTAATGTGATGTGGAAAAATACGGTTAGAGCCGGACAGGCCACAAATAGCAATATAATACGGTGCGTATGCGGTGCATGCTGGAAAACTTAAGGTTACACACACAGCCTATGTAATACTCATTCTTTTCCACGACAACAGTATTTACGCGAACGCATCTCAACATTACGTTACACGAACGTTGACCTGGAAGTGTTTATCGTGAAGGAAAGAAATTTCCAGGTTCATCTCATTCATCTTCCCTCCTTCCCCGACTCCTAGCTTTAAATTATGTGTCCATAATAGGACTGCAGCTTCTACTTATACCAGTGCGTGCATATTCTGGAAACCTTTGTTTGAATCTAGTTGCTGGGCTGGCTTAAATCTTCAATTTGTTGTTTGGTTCATCAAAGAAAGTTAATTATGATCATGGCGAAATTAAGAACAGTTTAAATTCCAGGACTTCTTACTAGTATTTGGTTAAAAAACATTTTTTCTACCCTTCTAATTAAATATACAAATTAAAACATTCAGAAAAGTATAATTCAGCCTCTTATACTGTACTGATGTTAAAGCTGCTCTCTCCCAGGGGGAAGGACATAGTTTGGTGTAATTATAAAAGTGTACTGAGCAAAACAATTAATGTAAAAGGAAGTACCACATTATTTGAAGAAAATTACATAATACGAAGCTTTATAACTTGTACTCTTTACTATATATCACTAGGGTGATAATACGGAATATGATAAGTAAGGCATGTAGTATAAATTAGAAATGAGTGACGTGTAGGTATTTTACTTGTATAACCTGCAGGGATATCACTACTGTGACCCATCGCGTACAAGAAGAAAAATATTAACACTTTAACTCTTGATAATAATATTCGACATTCCTAGCTCCAGTGGAACCGAAAAACAGAAATAAAATTTGAAGGCTGCCATTTTTTTAGTACGCTTACGCTCTACAAAAAACTTTACCTCAACAAAAGCCGAGCGTTTTCTGTAAGGTCTGTTATCATACAGCTTCTTACCAGCGTCAAGCTAGTTTCGCACTTCTCTCGCAGTTTTGCTTCTAACATATTATTATTATTATTATTATTATTACTAATTACCGGAAATTTAAGAACAATATATGACACACGTGCCCTATAGTGATATAACGTTCAAACGTTTCGTGAAAACTGGCCAGTTGTTTCAGCAATTTAAACGTATGACATACAAGCCCTCAAACCACCCTTTATTTCCTTCTTAGGGAGAGAGTGGGCTAAAAATAGATCACGGGGGATACGGATTGGATTCATTTGGCTCAGCATACAAATCAATGGTCGGCTACTGCGAATGCGTTGATGAACATGTGTTTCATAAAATAAGGGGAAAACATGAACACCTGAACGACTAATGGTTTCTCCATGCAGCGCTCACAGGAACACACCAAAATAATTTCTTTAAACTATAATACAGTCGCTTCCGTTGCAATTCGTGGTTTTTAATCATCCCGTTGACTCCATATAAAAGCGTTTGCATAGCGTTATTGGCGCCGGCGCACGCACGCACACAGACCCCCTGTGTGTGATGTAAACATCACGAACAATTTATCAGTATCCTAACAATCTGTTTGAACTGAATAGTGTCCGTACAGATAAAGGAAGCCACTATAAAAACAGACACGCTACTAAGCCTAAACCTCTCCTTTCTCTCGTTTCGGACCTTCTTTGACTCCTAATCGTAAATCTTAATCATTGTCTTTCATGAAACGTATCGCTACTGTACACACAATGCTGTAAACTCACCTCAGCTATGCAACTGAAACAGGTAAAAAAGGCATTTAATAAATTTATAAAAACCTTGTTTGTGGATTCGAATGAAACTAATATTGTTAAAGAGATCCTAATATTGGAAATAGATATATGTTTATTTTCATGCAGTTTCCCCTGAAACAGTTCGTCTGTACCCGTGAAGTTCAAGAGCATGAATTTTGAAAAGACAGAATGCACACAAAACAGTCGATTTTTTTTTTTCTTAATTTACGTTCAAGTAATATTTTAACACGAACATATCCGCCAGATTTCCTGGCGAACACCTTTGCTTGTTTCAGATGTCCGGAACAGCCATGAGCAGTAGCAGCCATCGTCTGCTCGCCGCTGCTCCAGATCGCGAACGTGCTGCGTAGTGTAAACTTGCAGTATAGAGCAAATTGTAGCTTACCTTCATCTTTCGTCAGACTTCCTCACTCCTCTCCTGGCCTATCACTGTGGAAACCGAACGCTAATGGCGTACGCAAAACCTGTGCGGTGCTTTATATACATTGCCAAGCCTGCCTCTCCGTGCCACACATCGTAGGACATTTACGTTTACTGGGCTTGCCACTACAGTGGCTGCAACCCCAGCACTTGCTCCCCTTCACTGATATTGCGACGTCATGTCTGTTGGGCGCCCAACGACAGCAACCCAACTGTCGCCCCTCCAACCACAAAGGGAACCTCCGTCTATCCTAACCTTGATTCTACCACAGAAAGTTACCTGCAAGGAGTTTATCTTGTTCGATCTTTGGTTATGCTCTGATTCCATTAGTTGTCTGCGTCGTGTAGTTCGTCTGATATCAAAGTCTGGTCATGAGTTATGCCCATATTTCACTTGTCTTAAATCTGTGGTACTAAAGACATTCGTGTTAACTCCTGCCTTTCGGGGCACCGCTTACGGATAATACGGAGTCTCTAAGGAAGTGCCAACAGTGCTTTCACATTGTTTAACATTTGGATATATTCCGACTCCACACATGACTGTATATCCGGCCAGTCTCTAACAGACCTATATAGATACTTGGACAGAGTTAAATATAAATGGTTTAACCACATAAAATATTTTAAAAAATCATACTATCAAATGGCAAAGGGCTAACACCGTGACAAACCGGTGTAAATAGGTAGGCAACTGTAAGCATTGCCAGGAACTGACGCCTGTTGTTGTTGTTGTTGTTGTCGTTGTTGTTGTTGTTGTTGTTGTTGTTGTTAGACGGGGCCAGGGTAGCGTAGAAGGTACAGCGACTCGCTACGCGTTGGACCGTCCGGGGTTCGAACCCAGGTGGGGGTGACATCTTCTGTACCCGACCGAACTGACTCTGCGGCCAACACAGCCTCCTGAATAATGGGTAACGGGTCACTTTCCTGCGAGTAATGCGGCCGGGGGCGTGGCATTAGCCACCTATCTTCATGTACAGCCGACGTTTAATAGAGAGTGTAACTGTACATCTACTCCCCATCTTGGCCCTCATGGCCTACCACAGGGCGAAATTCGAACTTTATATCATTATTATTATTATTACTATTATTATTGATTATTGATTTAATCACACTTCTCGGCATCTATCTGCTAAGAAACCTTCCTCCAACCCAGAATGTCGGTGGGTTTAAGCTTAGTCAGGGAAATGAAATTTATTCTATTCTTTATTCTTTTTCTTCTTTGCAGAACGTGGTGATGGGAATCGCTTTTGTTCCCCCCTTCAACTCCTTGCGCGTCATGCGGTATGGCTCGAAGACCTTTTAGAATTGTCGAACAATTCTGACGCTCGTATATATTGAAGGGTCGAGTGATAAACTTTTATTCTTGAAGCAACCCCGCGAATTTGTGAAACCGCGAAAAGCGAGGGATGAGTGTATTTTTCAACAGCGTTTATTCTCTGAATTCACTCAGTTGCTTCTTGTCTTTTGGTGCAGCAGTATGGATAGATATTGAAGTGCTCTAATGTGGTTAAATCAATATTCTGTCTCCTACTCTGACGGTAATGCAGATAGCAATGACACTCTCCAGTGACTGAATCCTTAAAACATCCTTATCGGTACATGGTAAAGTTTTCTGTGCGTACGTCATGAAGATTTAAAGGCGAGTGGAGGTATAGATACACTCATTCTTAACTTCTGCACTAGAAGGACGACAGTGGGACGGCTACATGCCCCTCCGCTTTCGCTAGAGGAAAGAGCCTCCGGGGTCCATCGAATAGGAGGCTCGGTGGTCGCCACGGCCGATGTGGAGGTTTTGGAGAAGAGAGAAAACTCTTTACCTCTCTAGAATCGAACCAAAATTCCTCAGTTGTCCAGCCCGAAGCCCAATAACTACAACGACTACACCATTCTGGCTCCAGTCTCGTCAGTAACGTGGTTAGTAATAGACTGACGTTAGGGTAAATTTTGTAACGAAAATCGACCCAATATTTTTCAAATTTTGGCACATCTACCAAACTACACAGCGTCACATCCCAGATACCCATCAGTCTGATGTGCGTGTTCGATGAGTTCCAAAGAAAAACGATGGTATTATGCAACAAGTTGTGAAATTGTATCTTCTATGGCACGGCAGTAAAAATTTTGCAATCAAGATATATATATCAAGACACACGAAAGTAAAATTATATTTTAGAATAATTCAAATTATAGTGCTATAAGTGGCGGACGCTTGTGAGTGCGGTAATGAACCTTTGGGTTCCGTGGAATGCGGGGAATTTCTTGACTAGCTGCAAACCAGTTAGCTTCTCAACGACTCTGCACCATGGAGTAAGTGAGTAAGTGCTATACAGTTGTGAAACGAAGGCAGTGACAGAAAATGAAATCATCCTTAAGACATGGGAGCGGAAAATACAAAAAAAAAAAGATATATGGCCCAATAAAGATCAAAATGGCTGGAGAATCCGAACTAATGACGAATTGTCGGATGTGTAGAAAACTAGATATTGTAACAACAATGAAAATAAGAAGATAAGAATGGGATGGTCATCTGGAAAGAATGGCTGATGATAGGACCGTAAAGAAAGTATTTCTGGTGAGATCAGATGGAAGAAAAAAACAGGAAGACCAAAATTAAGGTTGTTAGACTGTAATGAGAACGATCCGGAAACGAAGCGTGTCAAGGGATGGAAAAAGAAGAAAACAGAAGACAGATCCGAATGGGCTCTAGGAGGCACTGATTAGACTATAAGGACCGTATGCCAGAGAAGAAGAAGAAGAAAATGATAGGGCAGTTACTTGTCACTAATTATACTTAATAATGCGTACCGAGTTCATTTATTCTTCCAAACTTGTGTCAAATTTCAGCCCACCTTATTTTCTGTAAAGGAAAAAAAAATAGGCTTTTTACAAAGCCATAATGTCGGTGTGACTTTGGTAACACATGGACGTTTGCCAGGATGTCAAGAAATTTTGTATGAACATGATGCCACTGGAGGACAACCTGACGCATTACTTTTTCATTTCCCTAAGGTCAAAATTAACAACATGGCGGAGGCGTGAAATTTTAAGGCTGGAGCAACACTAGCGTTCCTTACTTTCCGCCCTAAAATGAAGTATGCAGCTTTTGTTAAGGTAATGGCTATGCTTAGAAATGTAAAATACCCTATTGATATGGTGACCGAGCTAATGTTTTCGTTGAGTTTTGGTTTGTTGGAGACAAATAACCAAAATTTGAGCTGAGATTTGAAATTTAGTAGGGAAATAGTTAAGCTATAACTACACAATGCATATATATATATATATATATATATATATATATATATTTATTTATTTATACCGCAAGAGTTGCCAATGCAATAAATGTGAATTACTAAAAGTTAGCAATTAAAAACGTGGCAACAATGCCAAACTTTAGGGGGAACTTGACAGATATAAGACATATAAACTAAACTCCGTGGCCTTAGTCCGCACGCGAACTATACCGACAGAGCGGCCGCCGCCAGTCGGCGAAGTTAGTGCCAACTTTTGCGGATAGAGGGGTGTCACGTGGTCAGCGCAACGGGT
>Ga0123352_10019876_pt1 | contig 10703 bp, 6 predicted proteins | sample TergutLab28metaG_FD_89700 | JGI IMG/M metagenome (GOLD analysis project Ga0123352, IMG submission 89700) | Labiotermes labralis P1 segment gut microbial communities from Petit-Saut dam, French Guiana - Lab288 P1 | ecosystem: Host-associated > Arthropoda: Insects > Digestive system > Gut ... | reverse complement strand
GATTTATTTACCACCTTCTGCCTTAACAATTAAAATTACTGCGTTTGGTTCACAGTATGCTTATTTATTTCGTGTTTCCAGAATAAACAGTGATTATTTTCCTAAACATCAACCGACCTGTCTTTGTAATGGAGACGGAATGTGTTTGTGTAAGTAGAAAGTGGCTTTGTGTATGTTATATCCATAAATTTCGTGCCTTAAAAGTTTAACACGCTTGGAGCCGATGACGTTCATACAATGTCTTTAACAATAGCTTCAAGGATTTTGCAAAGGTATTGGCGTATATTTTCTAAACGGACTAATTTCTGGGTCATGCAAATTGTATAAGAGCTGTAATGGAATTGTTTAGCTGAAGGGACTTTTGTCACACCCTTACTTGAATCACACGTCACTCCTAGTCTACGTGTTAAATCAAAATCCGAACAGTTTAAATTTGTTTATTACACTGAGAGAAAAGAGCCAAGAAAAAATATTATACTACACTAATTTTTACAATTAGCAGGAAAAAGGAGGAAGTTCATCCGCACATTACTGTTTTTTATTCTTATGGGTTTGTTTACATGATACAGACTATAAAAGTGTAAACGTATTCATTCATTCACTGACGAAATAACTTTGCTAAGAATAGGAACATTTATCCAAGTTACGAAATTTTATTTCTCTGCAGAAGCGTTCTTTTTAGAAAGGAGCAGGGATTGCCTGCTAGCATAGACACAATTTTAATGGTTGTGCAAGATTACAGGCTTCTGCCGTGATGTTGTTGAGATCTTCACTCTTCTGGAACGTTAAGCAGCGTTTGTAGGAAATTTTTCGTCGACGTTTCGGGACAGTTGATATGTCCTGTTTCAAGGGTCAATCATCCTGCTTGAACTACTTGACCCTTGAATATGGGACTGATAGGCTGTCCCGAAACGTTGACAAACAACTAACAACATAAGCTGTGTAACACCTCAGAAGAAGAGCAAAGGTCTTAATAGATGTTTATTGTTATGTTCAATAAACTTTTAGGCATACAAAAACAAAGCGCTCTCTTCAAAGTTTTTAAATCTTGTAATATTAGGATAAGAAATTGCATGGATTTAAATATTACATTATCGTCTCCTGGGTTGTGACAGTGTGTTTTCTGACAGCAGCGTTTCAGGGGACATACTGTCTCCATCTTCAGGAACGTTCCCTCCAAACACACGTAACAAAATACAACATTCAGTCGCAGAAGGATACAATATGAATTTGCAAAACCTCCCCCCCATCTCCCTCGAACTTAAGAATATTTGTCGGTAGGTTATTGACGGACAAAGGAAATTAATGTGTTTCATTTGATTTGAAGCACTTTACATGTAAGTCTAACCAATACTTATGAGGATAAATATAAACAGTTTACAATAATGCGTTGGAATGAAAACTAATTCCTATCATTGTGTTTTATTGCAAACATCTCGAAATGATATATATTGCATGTCTCATTACGCCTAGGCAAACCATAGTGTCTGTGCGTACGTCTGTCCACCTAAAGAACTAAAGAAGTACATCAGTCACTTTAAGTACAGTGGTCGTTCACAGTGTGCAGTTTTTGACGACATACAGCTTTCCACTCGACTGAACACGAAAGAGAATTCGATATGTTTAAATGAACAAGACTCTAATAACAATATTCCTTTTTGTGGTGCATAGCCCCTAATGGTCCAGGGTCTCCGCATTGTAGAAGCTTCATAATCACACTCAGACAAACCACACTCAGTAGAACTCCCCTGGACGAGTGATCAGCCCGCGCAGCAAACCCTACCTGACTACGTACAACACACAAAAAAGACAGACATCAACGCCCCGGCGGGTTTCGAACCCGCAATGTCAGCAGATAAGCGGCCACAAAACCACGCCCTAGACCGCGCGGCCACTGGGATCGTCTTTCATTACGATCCTGTATTATAATAATTTTAACAAAACTTTACATAGCTTCACCATTTCCAACATTATGTGCTGCTGTTTACTGGTACACTGGTATTGTATATTTTGCCATTTACAGTTTAAAAAGTTATTTGTTAATGCTGCATATGCCTTTGAATATGTAATGATGCTCTCTGAAGATGACTACAGATAATAGTCGAAACATGCAAGAATGGTTCTCTATGTATAGATAAGTGCAATTTTTGGCTTTCTCTAACCATCGGGCAGATGGGCATTCAACACTTTTTGAACAATCTTGTGACGATATTTCAGGATTTGTAATTAAATCTTGTGAAGTACGAAGTTTGTACATCAGGCGCTGTAAAATGGGAATAAACGCTGATCTTCAACGTGGCAGGTTATAAATAATGTGTTTAAAATACACGAACACAAATCCAAACAAATGGTTTGTAATGTTTATAACTTCAATACGTGAATAAGTTACGACCATTTGTAGTTACTACCAGGGTCAGAAGTGATCGGATCGTGCTCTGAGCGCTCGAATTCCCGGGTTAAGAACGTTTACTCCATTTTGTGTTTGCATTCACCTTCACCACGGCCATGGTTTAAAGTCTTTTCTTATTTGTATAATTTCAAACGATGCGACGGCGAGTGAAGGAAACCGTGCAACATTTAGAGCTGTGTATAAATAGCTATAGTATCGGCTGGAGCAAGAGCATTCACTGTGTTCTGTTATTTGCTTAACCCTTGCAGCATATCACCTGCTAAAAAACAGACTATGCTTTTCCCCCCGCACATTGTATTTATGTTATTTTCATGTTTCTGACACTAAGCAGCAATAATTTTCCGAAACATCAACTGATTTGTATTAATAATGCAGTCTGAAAATTCACGTCTTCTGTTATATTGCAGTGTAACGCGACTGGGCGAGGACTGGTTGGTTACCAGTGGGTCATGACGTAGATCAAAGTGCTCGGACTTTGCTTCCAGATGACTGTTGAAGCTGATTTATTGGAAGCTGCTGCTACAATAGTATTTAGAATTGAGTCTAGTTGAAGTAAAGATGAAATGATAGCTCAGGCAAGCGATAATAGTTTGACAGTGATGCCAAAAATGAGGGTTCGCTCCAATGACCTCTTCCCCTGAGCTGACTGAAGTTAGTCTTGGCTTTACATTGATACAGTAGTATTTATAAGGCGTTGGTAGGGGTGGAGTCTCAACCTTGTGACTTCTGACCTTAATATTTGATTGGCTGTTAATGACGTTATTCCTGCCTCCTTATATAGTCACAATGTTTCCAATTGGCTATAAATTGCATCTTCCTGACTATCAGGACCAAACCTTCAATGGTCATGGAGTTGTCACTTTTGAGAACGGGACTTCTAAGTAATGTGTCACAAGATAACAGTATTCCCTTCCCAGCGCCTGCCAACTATTACTGTAATTTAGTACGACACCATTTCCTTCACACGACTTATTACAATCTTTCAACTTTCATTCCATTAAAGTAACACTGTTCTTTGCTCCTTAAATATTGTGTTGATAAATTGTATTAAAGCTTAAGACTTACGACAGGAGTATGGGTGACAATGATTGGTACTGAAAGAAGGCATCAATACGCTCTCTCTCTCTTTGTCACACTCAACCCTTCACTCACAACTTATTACAATATGATGCCGTGCAGAATGGTAACCACTGACGTTTCAGAGGGGATCGCTGCCTCCATGTTTGAATTTGTGCAGTCAAAGAAGCCTCTTACAGGACTGGCTGTGTTACCTGTGAGTTCTGAACAGTATCGTCAGTTTACTGTCCATCCTGAAATCGTATGCTTTTGAAATCACCATGCAGTTACTTTCCCATTTAAAATTCTGAACTACTCGGCCGATTTTCATGAAACTTAAATGAATATATGCCAACGGAAAACAACTCACAGCCATATATTTAATATACTACAAGCAAATATAATTACATGGCAGAGGTAAGCACATTCATTGAGAAGTCAGCAATAATATTATTGTAGATTTTGAAATAATGGAGCTAGGCATGTGAAGCCTAATGCGGAAATAGATCAAAAGCATACGTACTTATTTAATATTGAACATCAACTTATTACACAGTGTTTTATTTTTTAATTACACTGGTCAACAAAGATTTTGTTCCATGAGGAAAAATGTCTGTTTCTGATATGTTTTTGGGCGTTGAATTCAAATATATTTCCAGAATTTCTCTATCACCAATATCTTTCGCGTCGCATCAGACCGTGTGAAAGCACAAGCCTACGTATGTTAGTCACTGGGGGTCTGCAGGAGGTTGTCTGGGCATGTTGTAACAAGCGAACAGTCGCGTTTCATACACTTGTTACTAACAGTCCTCTGCCGGTTGCTGGCCAGGGCTCAGTGTGTTGTCGTCTCAGATGTACATAGTGTTTGTTCAAATATTAATATGCCAAGAATGTACGTAAATACATCGGATGCATTCTGTTACATTTGCGGTGATGTGACATTTAAATCCCGAAGACGGTCTTTCACACCCCTGATTAAGAAATGCTATGAGTATTATTTCTGCTGCAAGGTGGGTGATCAGAACAAGAGTTGGGCTCCCCATTTTTGTTGTGTGACATGTGCCAGGCTTCTCGCGGCATGGGTAAAAGGTTCACGCTGTATGCCTTTCGCCATTCCTATGGTTTGGATAGAGCCCACGGACCATGTTTCAGATTGCTGCTTCTGCCTGACCAGTATGACTGGTGTAACAGCAATATCCTAATTTGTCATCTGCGATGAGGCCAGTACCTCACAGTGTGGAGCCACCTGTGCCAAAGCCTCTAACAAACATGACGCTGAGTGCCAGTGAATCAAGTGATGAATATGTTGACCAAGCTAACAACAATACGGACTGTGATCCAAAATTTGCAGGAGCCTGTTCTTCCAATGAACCTGCTGACTCGAGGGGACCTGAATGATATTGTCCGCGATTTGTACCTGTCAAAGAAGCAAGTTGAACTTTTAGGCTCCAGGGCTGGAATCTTCTGCGCCAGGACACTACGCTGTGTTTTTACTGTGGGCGCTATTACGAATTCAAGAATTTCTCCCCCTGGAAGATGGTGTCGTATTTTCCAATGATGTTTGTTTCGTTATGGAAGTTCTTGGCCATGAATATAACCCAGATCAGTGGCGCTTGTTCATTGATTCGTCAAAAGTGAGCTTGAAGGCGGTTCTGCTCCACAACGGAAATAGATTCCTTCCGTTACTTTGTCTCATGCAGCCAACATGAAGGAAATTTATGAAAGCATGAAGCTACTGTTGGGAAGGTAGGTATGACGAATTTAAGTGGAACTTATGTGGGGATCTCAAGGTTGCGGCACTGTTACTCGGAATGCACCTCGGGTACACAAAATACTGTTGTTTCCTGTGCGAATGGGACAGCCGGGACAAGAAGAATCACTATGTAAATAAACTCTGGCCTAAACGAATATCGCTGACGCCAGGGGAGAAAAATGTCGTCTTTCCTCCTCTTGTCCTTCCGGAGAAAATTTATCTGCCTTATTTGCACATAAAGCTGGGCCTCATGAAAAACTATGTGAACGGTATGGATAAAACCGGCCGTGGATTCGAATATGTGAGGAATAAGTGAACAAATGTGAATAATCCAAAAATCAAGGAGGGTATATTTATAGGACTCCAGATCACGGAACTGATGCAAGACAAACAGTTCGATGAAGACTTGAATGAGACGGAAAGAAATGCATGGTTGTCTTTTAAGAGGTTTTGCAAAGACTTCTTAGGAAATCAAAAAGCAGCGAACTATCACGATGTTGTGCAGGACCTGTTAACTTCGTACAAAGCTATGGGATGTAATATGAGTTTGAAAATCCACTTTCTGGAGTCACACTTGGATTTTTTTGCCAGAATATCTCGGCGAAGTCAGTGACGAACACGGTGAAATATTTCACCGAGACATTATAATTATGGAAAAGCGGTACCAAGACAAGTGACACTCAAGTGTGCTGGCAGACTATTACTGGACACTGAAGAGGGATGTACCTGAAGCCAAATACCAGCGAAAGTTATAAGCATCTACATTTTATACGAAAGTTTCTGCCTGTTTCATGAGCACGTAAAGTACTATTTTGCACATTTAAATTCCTCTGTATCTTTGAAACCCCGCCTGACAGAAAAATTCTGTATACATATCTGAATTTAACATAAAAAGTACTGCTAAGTTCACCTATTGAAGTTCGTAGAACAAAAAAAAAAGTTAAATTTTGTTGACCAGTGTTATTGCTCTGACATTTTTCGGCCTCAGTTTTTGGCCATCTTCACGGCGCTTGCAAGTTTTTCGATGTGTGCAGCTTATGCGTCAACTTATGTGACAGAGATTCTACATACATGATTAAGATTATAATTAAGATTAAAATGTGAAAAACTTAAAATTATTTTATGGTTGAACGCAATATAAAATTATTTTAATTAGATATGGATGTACTTTGTTGTGTCCAAACATCTGTGTTTCAACCTGCCTTCAAATTAAATAAGTCCTGGAATCAAATTTCAGGTACCTCGTTTTCAAGCTATGAAAGATTATGGCCTATACATTCATAGCTTATGCGTATTGGACCGTACATCATCTTGATATTTGAATAAAGGTAGACCAACTTGATGACACTTGCTTAATTATGTCAATTTACTGCTCAACATGTTTCGGATATTAATACATCCATCTTCAGGAGCTTGCGACTACTTGGCGCGTTATTTTGTAGGCTGTATTGTGCTGACTTGAGGCGTGTTGGTGTTATGTAGCGGGATTGGCTGTTGGTGATGTGGTATCCGAGTGTAGGCTGAACCACTACTAGTAGTGGTTCAGCCTGCACTTTTTGCCCCTTCGATAGGGGCATTACTTATTTATATGGTAAAATATGTTTCACAACTTATAGCAGTAATTACTCTGACGTACACTTTCAGATATTAATATTTACTTTTGGACACGTAAGTTTAAGTTTGGGCCAGTATTACTGAAGAAGGGGTGGTTTACACATTTGGCAGTGGGAAGAAAGGTGATAACACAATCCTTGCAGCTTGTGTCAGTTCATTAGGGACTTCCTTCACCCCAATCAAACTTCTTCAGAGAAACAGAATGGCCCCTCGTTTGATGAAGAGCTCTCCTCCTGGTAGCAACCTAGAGGCATCACAGACTGGGTGCAACTGTATATACAGGGACCTATTTGTTGTCTGGTTGATACATTTCATGAGTACGTTGTGTTCGCTCGAAAGTAGACAGAAGAGCCCTGCTTGGCCTATATGGGCTCATATAGGACAAATCTTGCCTTACGTTTAGCTAGTCGTAATGGCGTAATAAGAGTACATAAGCGTGAGCAGCACATTTAATTAGGATGTGCATTATGGGAATATAATTTTTTTAATTTTTTAAGGGAGAAAATATACGGAATACTAAGTCATAAAGGACTTTTTCATGCACCAAACAAAGTAAGGAACTAAAACTCGACTAATTCCTTTTTAAATTAGCGCCTACGCCTTTACTTCAAAGTACAAACTTAAAGCATGAGACACAAAGTACAAAATTTTGAGACATTAGATTGCGCCTGGGTAAACCCCGCACACCCGTACGCACGCCTATGTTTCCTTTATGACTCTGACAACAACCACTGGATATGTTAATGTACGGCCCAGTGGGACGCTATTACATTAAAATTGTTGAGACGTGATTAAGATCACACCCTGGACGAGTTGTAACCCAAAGTAATACACCCGAATTACTGGTAGCATCATGCGGAAGGGCAAGAACTGTTACAAACCTCGTGGAAAAATTCAGGGCAAATCGATTTCGATCAGCAGGGGAGACGGCGGAAGGGAATCCACCAGGTGATGGGAACCAGCAGTTTATTAGAAGGCCAATGGATTTAAGATTGTTTAAAAGTTGTTGCCCTGTAAGTTTCCAAGGTACTGGCAACCCTGCTGTTTGTAATCGCCATTCAATTTGTGCATTTATATCAATCGGATTCACTGCACATCTTATTTTTACTGAAGTGATTAGTTACTAAACAGACAAAACACATGTCTAAGCATTGCTTGCCAATTTTACACTGGTTTAAGCATTTCAGTATGCACCAATTTTCAATGCGGTGTAATAGATTTGTACGTCGTATTTTGTGATAAATGTGCAAAGGTTGTTTGAAGTAATTCAGCGTATTTTGGGTAATGAGAATATCTGTGGCCCGAATTACCCCATTGCTATATCTCATTGCCTTGTGTTAGTTGTATGGGAAAAGTGTCAGATAATACATATTATTATTATTATTATTATTGTTACTATTTACTGAAACTGGGGTTGTAGATGTCCCGAACTAGAAAACGCATTATGGAGAAGCTTTACACAAAATTTGTATGACCTAATAATTACTTGCATTCAGTCGTTTTTAAGAATTTGACAAAACTTTTAACGAAAGTGTTTCTATTTATTTATTTATTTACTACGTTTTAAACGAACGGTTCTCAATCCGCCGTATGCGGGGGAATAGTGAACGATGTAGCATATTTTTAAATTCATGTGCTATACCTTAATGCCTTATTAGAAAACTCAGTGTGTATGTTAAATAGATATTCTCGGCTATTAGTTATTACAACAAGACAGGCAATATACTATAAACGTAACACTGAGGCGCTTTCGTGTAGTCATTGGTGCCGCGGAAAAGCTAAAATGTTACATATTCTGTGTGTCCCCTTGTCTGTCAGTCTGACAGACAAGGGGAAGAGCGGTCATAACATATCCGAAAACATCAGCCACATAAAAAAACATGCTGTCACAACACCATTATCACCATATATATAACGCAAGTAAGTAACTTTAGCAGAACTTTAAGGCTCCCTGATGATGGTTAAAAAATAGCAACCGAAAATGTTGGAGACTAATGAATGTTTTTAAAGTGTTTTAACCAAATAAGTTTTTACGGTATTTTAAAGACAAGGTGCATGCGTTGGTATTTTAAATGAATGTATATTGATTCAACATGCACGGTGAAAAATTAAAAAAAAAATCAGATTCCATTATTTTAACCAATAGTCCGTATAAGAAACTCAAGAATAAAAACACTGACCAAAGAAGCAGCCACGTTTGCCAACAAAGCTGATTTTGTCCCCCAAGAAAAGCGAATAAAATTCACACGGTTACGCATGCAACGAGCTGAATTAGGCAGACCTACATATTCTTCGAGATGCGGTAAGAAATTTGGTAGGGTTTCGTCTGTGATGTTAAGAATGTTCAGGATAGGATGTAGTGGACTGAAAGTGAAGTTACGTCTATACAACTGATATATCGGTTGATTTTAAAAATTTCTGGTAAGTCAGCGAACAGTTTGCGAATTAGCCTCGATTTTTTGTGTACAATTTGCTAGCATATCTTCGATAAGATATGGGAATGTTTACATTGCCGCCAATGACGTACGATTTGATACGTTGTCATTTAAGTCTAGGATATGTAGGTCTATATATCGTCAACAAAACCAAGAAATTACGCAGAATTTGCGACTAATTTTCTGTTTGTGATACAAAGTAGGTCTGCTGTGGGTGGATTGACAAGTATTCCGCGTTACCAGCTTTCATTATTTAGTTATATTTGCTGCGTTATACGTACATCGCGAATATGGATTTTAATGAAGAAAAATACAACGCTCTATATGATTCGTACGGCGACACAAATGAGTACGAGGGGGTGCTGGTAAGTCCTTAGCCCGACCTATATCCCGATGTCGTAGGAGGGAATCGATAGTGTCGTTGGAAAGAGGGTTCTGTGCCGAATTGCAAGTCTTTTTTTGTTACAGAGGGTGAAAGGAAGCATATCAGGCGACGCACGCGATTTCTACAACATGGAGACACGAACTATCATCAAGATTTTTTCGCTTTGCAAGGCAAGGTGCCGAAGGAAACTCACACCATTCTGATAGAACCTTTAGGGGAACATGCACCATCGTATGCCACCGTCAAAAACTGGGTGGCCTAGTTTAAACGTCGAGATTTTTCCACCTGTGATGCGCCTCGTCCTGGACGACCCACAACAATAACCACTCCGGAGATTATTGATTAAATTCACGAGCTGATCTTGGAAGACTGCTGGATTTCGGCTAAATCAATAGCTGAGCAACTGGGCATCTCACGTGAGCGGGTTGGATCCATCATTCATGAAGATTTGCACATGCGGAATCTCTCCGCGAAGTGAGTCCCGAAATACCTGAACGCGGATCAAAAACGTCAACGGTGCCGGTCGTCTGAGCAAATTTTGGAATTTTTTTCGGCGCGATCCAAATGATTTCCTGTCGCGATTGGTGACCATGGACGAAACCTGATTATATCACTACGACCTGGAGACAAAGCAACAATCAATGGAGTGGTGGCATAGCAGCTTACACCGCCCCAAAAAATTCCGAGTGCAAAAATCTGCTGGAAAAGTTCTCGCCTCGACATTTTGGGATCAGGACAGAATCCTCCTCATTGATTATCTTCCAAAGGGCCAAACTATCAACGCGGAGTATTACTCATCTCTTCTGGTGTAATTGAAGGATATTTTGAAGGAAAAACGCTGCAGGAAGTTCACCAAGGGGGGGGGGGGTCTTGTTCTTGCACGACAAAGCCCCGGCTCACCGTGCACTTGCAACCCAGAAGAAACTGGCCTACCTGCGCTTCAAGTTTCTTGATCATCCACCCTATTCTCAGGATCTGGCCCCGTCGGACTACCACCTGTTCCCTGGACTGAAAAACAAGTGAAAGGTCGCCATTTTTCGTCCGACGCGG
>Ga0123352_10019875_pt1 | contig 10703 bp, 10 predicted proteins | sample TergutLab28metaG_FD_89700 | JGI IMG/M metagenome (GOLD analysis project Ga0123352, IMG submission 89700) | Labiotermes labralis P1 segment gut microbial communities from Petit-Saut dam, French Guiana - Lab288 P1 | ecosystem: Host-associated > Arthropoda: Insects > Digestive system > Gut ... | reverse complement strand
GCTTATCCTTTGCCCTTTTATCCATTTTACTATATTTTGTCCTTTGCTCATCTCTTCTAGTTCTCGATTCGTCCGACTTTTCCATTCCCCGTTTTCATATTTAGGACCGTATATTCTTCTAAATATTTTCCTTTCAAAAATTAGCAGAGCTTGTTCTTCTTTCTTCATCAACGTCCAAGACAATGTACTTACAACGAAACAATATTGCGCTTTCGCGTAATGCTTATACCTCCTCAGCTATTCTAACAACCTGATACTATTTTATTCAAATATGGCACTTTTTATAGGATTTATTTTTTTCGCAAAACTGCACTTAAGTCTTCATGTAAAGTTCCCCAAAATTTCGATATTCTCGACAGATTTTATTGAAGATTTCCAACATTAATATTACGAAAATCCGTCCAGTGGGAGCCGAGCTGATACATGTGGACAGACAGACGGACAGTGGGGACATGAAGAAACTAATAGGCGATTTCCGCGAGAAAACCACTGTTATTCCGAAGAACCCGCTTGTCCATCTCATATGGTTTCCACATTCATATCTTTCGTTATGTGTTCAACACATGAAAACGCTTATTATCTAACACCCTACTGCTACTACTCACATACTATTCATTTACTGCTCTGTACAGTGACTGCGTTTAAGGGACGAAATTACAAAAAATCGCCGTTTAATTCACAAGGGCAAGACACTTTCCTTCTCGCAACAAAAGTCCAAACCGACCCTGACGACCCCAGCCTCCCAGCCAAACGCTATCACAGGCTGTTCCCACAACAAGTAACTTCATCTAGTTTTGAAGCTAGAACGAATGAGTGGGACTTCCACTCACTTCAGATGCCCTAACAGTATGCACAGGGGCAATTGTCTTTTGCCATTTTATATTCCGAAACACGTTACCGTATCTAGTGAGTGACAATGATTCTCCCACACTTTAACCGGATTACAGGCAGAGAAAAGTCCACAAACAACTACTTTATAGTAACACAGACTTCCGTTAAACAGTTAAAGCAAGGCAACAGAATCGACTATAGCCACAATAGGCCTATACTGCAGTGCGTTGTGATCATTTACGCACTGCAATATAGGCCTATTGTGGCTATAGTCGATTCTGTTGCCTTGCTTTAACTGTTTAACAGAAGTCTGTGTTACTGTAAAGTAGTTGTTTGTGGACTTTTCTCTGCCTGTAATCCGGTTAAAGTGTGGGAGAATCATTGTCACTCACTAGATACGGTAACGTGTTTCGGAATATAAAATGGCAAAAGTAAAAGTTACAGTTGCCCCTGTGCATACTGTTAGGGCATCTGAAGAGAGTGGAGGTCTTGCTCATTCGTTCTAGCTTCAAAACTAGATGTTACTTGTTGTGGGAACAGCCTGTGATAGCGTTTGGCTGGGACACATACATAACTTACATCCGTTAAAGTTAAAAATATACTTATGCGTACTGGACCGTGCATCATCTTGATACTTGAATAAAGATAGACCAAATTGATGTCACTTATTTTATTATGTCAGTTTACTGCTCAACATGTTTCGGATGTTAATACACCCATCTTCAGGAGCTTGCGACTACTTGTTGTGTTATTGCATAGGTTGTATTGTGCTGTAATGATAGAGGTTTATGCGTTAATTTATTTGTTGGTCTACCTTTATTCAAGTTAGAAATATACATTTCGGCACATATTTACGCTGGAATTTTACTAAGTATATAAAAGAACATACACTGTCGTAAACATGCCATAAGACACTGAAATGGTTTAGACTAATTTTGGCATCACATGCGTGTAAGAGTATTTTTTTTTGCGCAGTACCAAACCGCAATACGTGGCCACTAATTTACATAAAACTAAAACTTAATTTTGACAAATGTAATAGAAGACGTTCATCTCTAAATAAATTTGTGCCATAATGTATTTAAGACACTTCTAGGTTTATTCTATTATTAATTGAATTTAAAAACAATTTGTGTCTAGTATTGTGTATTAGAAATTACATTTGGAGAATGCTAACTGTTATTCGGTTCGGAATCCTCTGTCTTACCGTTTGCTGTCTAAGAACACAGAGATTAAAATATACAGAACCATAAATATTATTTCTGTTATTTTATGTGTGTGAAACTTGGTCTCTGAAAATACACAAAGAACATACGCTGATGGCTTTCGAAGATAAGTTGCTGAGGAAGACATCTGGGATCTAAGTGTCAGAAATCAGAAGGAATGAGGACTCAGTGTCACGATTTGTACCCTTCACCAAATATTACTATAATAATTAATATGAGCTTGGCCTGGCGTGTGGCACGCATGAGCGAGACAATAAATGCTTACAGAGCTCTGGTGGGACAACCCAAACGAATGAGGCTTCCTGAAGGCCGAGGCGTATAAGGTAGGATAATATTGGAATGGACCATTAAGATATTGAATGGGGAGGCATGGAGGACTATCCTTCGTGGAATAACTCACACTAAATATGTCTCTTCTCTTCGGGGTTTCTACCCAGATTTTATACGCATCTGTCCAACTTCTCACACACGCTGCACGTACTACCCAACACAGCTTCGTTGATTTCATGAGCCTAATAATAGACGATGAAGAGTACTAATTATGAAGCTCCAGTGACAACTAGCTGAAGCTGCACAGACTCAAGCTATGGTCACTTCAGACAAGCCTTGCCCCACAGCGCCCCTGCTCCTGGCCGAATATCATGTTGCTGTTCTGTGGTACACGATTTTTACCATTACACATTTTTTTGTCCTTAGTGCTTCGCAATTTATTCCACACATCGTCCAATACGTGCCGGATCACGCATCCAAAAGCCCTATAATATGACTGCTACGCGGACCATGTGTTGAAGATGATAAGGTACGTCATCCAGCGGGGAAAAAAGCGTCAGGCAAAGTGCCGTGTCAGCAGTGTGTTTATAACACACGTTCTGCAGAAAAGCGACCTACACGAACTTTACGATCTGTTAGACGCCAAATTACTCATCGGATTCCTTATTTATCTGCCAAATAATCCTCCATCAAATCCTCACGCCGTTATCAGATAAGGCGAAATGACTATTGAGTGTCGCACACTTCGTTTATGGACGATGAACTTGGGTCTGTGAGGGTAGGGACAAGTACTCTGAGGCAATATGGAATTCATCTGGAATACGTACCATAATCTTTAAAATTCGGAATACTGTTAAGGTAAGCTACACTTCATATGAGAGCAACACTCATGACTGCCATTTTAAAGCGAAGCACAGATACATATATATATATATATATATACCACATATGCACACGTGCATGTACATACTGGTCGGGCAACCCAGACTGTTTCTTGTCCTCTTCGGCTGTTCCGGGTAAATGCCGACAGTGCTTTAACTGAGTCACAAACACTTCTTTCCAGATCCTTCCCTTTACGGCACTTCCCAATCATTCTATCATTTGAAGCTATGCCCTGTTACTTAATTAATAATAATAATAATAATAATAATAATAATAGAATTTGTTAACTGCAGTCGGGTTGTCACCCGGTGGCAGTGGTTATTTTACATGTAAACAAAACATGAAATTGGTTACCAATAAATTTAAGTCGGGAGGGCTTCATGAGAAGCATGTAGTGGCAACTTGGAATCTTGGGAACCATCTCAGCATTTGCTTATAGATACAGGGAAAACAAGAAAACCCTGTGTCGAGGTGGCCGGTTGCAGGACCTTCCGAATACTGACTTCTAGCCAGCAGTCCGGCATCTAAAGTAAAAAACATCAATGCATACATAGTACAGCAAATACACATAAGATGACAACAATACACACAAGACAACTTAAAATACAACATGTACAAAAGGTAAACAACGCCGTTACGAATACACAGCATGAATATATTTATTTGCAACGAATAGTAAAGTGATGTAGCTTATCAGCCACAACAGCGGGTCCCTGTCACCAATTCGAACTCTGTAATTATTTCTGGCGAGGCAGATGCTTTGCTCTTACCCAAACTGATGAAATGAGGGGAAACGTGTGGTGCCTTATCATGTCTGAACATTTCTGTGCCTTTACAGTGTCTCGTCAGATTGAAATTTGAAGGTTATTCACGATAATTATTTTGAAAGGATAATAATAACGGCGTGTATTATCTCAACTAACCAACTCCACGGAGCAGACAGACACCTCGACGAACCGACAGCCCGCTCAAATGATCGGTAAGTATCCTCTCACTCTATGGAAGGCGAAGCTTCTTTGCCGTGTTCAACACGGTCAGTCTGAAGCTGAAGCTCGTTAAATGCAGCCCAAATTTCCAAACAGTATCTTGTGATAAACGTTTTCACTAGTCTTTAGCTCATGTACGAGAAGTCTCTTTACTTCAGATTTTCCTACTAAAATATAGTCCACAGTTTTCATCTCCAGTATGTTCTGTACGTCTGGCACATCTCATCTTCCCTTATTTAATCATTACAGTAATAAGTAATCGTGATGAAGGATGATTCGATCATCCTTGCAGTTTTCCTAATTACAACGAACTTAAAGGGGAAAAATCTTTTTGGTTAGCCTGGCCTTGGATTTCAATCCACAGAAGCTGGAATTATCAGGCTCTACACTTTGAATTATTATTTGTTTTAGATTTGGTTGTCTGCCAGTATGTACTTTATCGAAAACTCTTTATATGACTTAAGTCATCTGCACTGAAATTTGCTACAAGACGTACAAGATCGATACAAGGCTGGAAATTTGACAAGTCAAGTCACTAAACGATTTTCCAGAAGGATCACATGGGATATCAAGAACTAGTGGTTACCGGGTTTGACTTGTATCTGGGACCTTCTGAGTTCCAATTTCTGCCCGAAGATCTCCTCTCCTGATCCCCCGGTGGTAAAGGTAACCGTAAAGGTAGAGTTCATCCTAGAGCAGATTATGAAGACCTAAAGGTGGAGTACAGTCATTGTTCTACCCCTTCTTTAACCTCGGTGCTAGATGGGGGGGGCGGGTGGTCAGCGTCGCGCCCAGGCCGCTCTGCCCCAGGAAAGCTACCTGGTACCCATGTTACAGGAAGGTGAGTGGGGGCCTAGACCAGTATGTCCGGGTTCGGAACAACTCTTTCCAACCTGGATTCGATCCCCGGACCGTCCAGCCCGTAGCAAGTCGCTATATCGACTGCGCTATCCCGGCCCACGACTCCCTAGAAAGTATATTAAATCACAGGAGGGCGGCTATCTTCCTCATCGTTTACAATTAATTATCCGCTATTAATGTTTGCAATCCTAGCATTGAATACGTCGTTAAATAAATTAAGAATGAGCCAAGACAACGCTTTAAGCAGTCAGTATCACCTACGGGTCCTATAATAAAGTGTAGGAGGCAAGAGTGATATGGAATTAACCATTAGCAATTCGATGTGAGTGGAAGGACATGTAGATTTGCGAGAACGTTTGCACTAAGGATGGAGATAAAGTAAACGAATGAAATCCACGTTTGTTTTCTGACTAAGATAAGTCTTAAAATTACACAGTATTTGTTACCAACAACAGCAATAATAATAATAATAATAATAATAATAATAATAATAATAATGCAAAAGTCTACAATTTTATATGTTTACTAAACTCTTTTGTAAGAGATCAAAGTCATTCACGATTGAATTTCAGGCTAGAATTGAACACTGTGGTTTGGAAAACTAGTTAAGAAAAAAACACTCTTCATTAGATTTATAAAGACTTAACATAAGAACTACTTCCGTTGTCGCCGACACACATTCGTAGCATCTGTAGTCAGTGAGGATATAAGCGCTATATCTAACGATGCTATCAATTGCTCCGATTATACAGCCTCGGCAGTAGATGAACGAAATGTCACTATGGAGCACTGGAAGTTATATACTGACAGTGGAAGACCGAAGTTCTGAAAAAAAAATCCTGTCTCAATGCCACTGTGTCCACTAAAATTCCTACATGAAGAGATGTGGTATGGAACCCACGTCTCGACGATGACAGGCCTGCGAGTAACAGCCCAGAAAACAGAGTGGGGCACTGTGTATTTCACCCTAAAACTCATGAAACAGTTTCAATATTTCCACGAAACTTAATTTCGCACATCTTCAATGCAACTATATTACGTGTTTATCTCAGTATTTAACCAACTTGATGCACAAAATTTCGTTTCACAATATGTTTATTTCATGCCTCTACATGTTTCGAGCACATGTGCTCATCATCAGGAGGTCAAAATTGCATACACAGCCTCTGGTATCATCACACCTATAGGTGGCCGTCTCGTGCACGAGAAGGCCACCTATAGGTGTGATGATACCAGAGGCTGTATAATCCAATTTTGACCTCATGATGATGAGCACATGTGCCCAAAACATGTAGAGGCATGAAATAAAACTTATTGTGAAACAAATTTTGTGCATCAAGTTAGTTAAATACTGAGATAAATATACTGAGATGCACGGTCAACAAAACGTCAAAATATATTACATGTATAAAGGTAAATCAGTCCCATTACAGGCCCGAAGTGCCCAGAGGGTTCCAGGAAGTTAAGATTCCCAGATTACGTGACAATGGCACAGGATGGTGGTAAGATTGTTAGCATTACACACCGTCCGCTTTTTACCCCCAGGAAATACTCCTGGTATTCACTTCCGTTAGAGGTTGAGTAGACCCCAGGAACATAATACGGTCGGAAGGATTATGTGAATGAAAAATTCCAATGACATCAACTGGATTCGATCCAGCGACCTTTCGATTTGTTGCACAGCACCTTAATCACTGTGCTACTGCGTTCCCCTATATTACATATATAATATTTACTACTTCTCATGGCCGGAAAACGAGGTACCGGAAACTTGATTCTGGGATTAGTTTATTTGAAACAGGGCTATTCACAGGTGTTTAGGGACAACATATTACGTCATTTTCTATTTGGGATGAGTGGGTATTGTGTAAACTGATGTTAAGGATTTTAACATTATAATTTTTTATTATTATAATTTTAATCACATATATAAAAACCTCTACCAAATAAGTTGACATAAAAGCTGTGCAAACTTGTGAGCTACCTGAAAATGGGCAAGAAATAAGGTCGAAACACTTTTTTCGAGCATAATGTCACTAACACCATCCCATCATTCTGCTTACTGTAACACCGTATTAACAACTTCTGAGAAAGGAAATATTAACATCAATTTGTATTGAGACTCAATATGTTGTTTTGTAATGAATCTTCGAAAAACGTACAATTCCTTGTAAAATATAAAACACTTAATGACACCGAGAAATTTGTAGCCAGTTGCCGTTTGATATTGATAAGCAATGAATTATTCGATCTTGAAAAAGGAACCGTCTGGGACAGATCATACTAACAGCTGAAATTATTATGGCATACCGGTACGTCTATTTTTTAAGTGTTAATATTTAAGAAAATTAAGAAATTCTGAAATTACATCCAAAAACTCTGATTTAACTTCAGCTTGAAGCCAAAGTAAGCACGCATAGAAATGGACCAATCGTACAACCTTAGGCTAATTTGGTGAGAGATGGTCAACAATTCTTCTCAGGACTCTACTTTTTAAGAAAATAAAAAATTGGAGCTTATTAATCCCATAAAATTCAAGGGGCAAGAATTAAATCTCCTAACATTCCAACTCAAAATAGACACTACCCGATACTACGGCAACCATAAAAGGGCAGTCTGTGACAATAAATTTCCGCAATTCGTTCTGTAAGACATGCGGCACAGCAAAACCATAATTCGCTCATGCACTAAATATCGCAAGCACTGTTATCACCAACGTGTAATAATAAGTGCAGGAGCTCCCATCAATTAGCAAGTTGGCATCATTTGTTGCAGGGTCGTGATGTTGGTTGACTGATAATTCGAGTCTCTCTCTCTCTCTCTCTCCCTCTCTTTCCAACCAGCACCCAAACTTGACCGGACAACCATCCATCTAGCCTGCCTGCCTAGGAAGAATGACACATACATTCGGAGCACCAACACAACGGGCCAGGCACATTTCCACACTCCTTTTCATTTTACAAGTGATTTCTTCTTAAAATTCTATTTAAAAAGTGGGCTACAGCATAGTATTTGTACCAAGAGAGAGAAAGTCGGACACTGATTAGATTAAATCGTGGCCAAATCATTATGCAAACCAGCGTTTCCAAAACGGGGGATTACACCCCCTTATTAAACGGAAAGGCCAAAAATTAGAAAAAGAACTTCGATGATGGATTGGTTTTAATCCTAAAAGAAAACATTAAACCACACACACAACTTAACTAAAAACGTACTTTACATATGTCTTTCAGTTTCGTTACAAAGTGACTTTTGAAAATGCAAGTCTCATTTTGTGTACCTTCTACAGGCTAAGTGTCTGAGAACTTTAACACATACAGCAAACCTCAAAACGCCTGAGGAACTCGGAGAAACCCTGCCGTATGCTACAAATTCATTGGGACAGAATCTTTCTTATTAAATTCCCTACTTGTTCACACAGTCAAGAGATTATCTGCCTTTTATGGAATCTAGATTTCCATTAATATCTTCTAAAACGCCCCAATTTGGGCTCCTGAGACAAACAATATTGTTAAAATGCTCACAACCTACATCCCTCAACTCCTGTGTACTACGCTTTATGCGTGCCTAACCTCCTGAAGACACATATCCTCAGATTTTCTAAATAAAATTTTGTAGCTGTACAGAAACTCAAATGTCCAGTCCATCTTATCTCCCTTGCCGTCATCACTCTAGTCACGTTACATGAAAGCTGAAATTTACAAATGTGATTTCCTCAACCCTTCCGTTTCTTCCTTGGTTCAAGGTACAAATGCACATTTCAAACATTTATCAAACACCCCGGGATACAGTTACTGTTCTCTCAAGAACACAGACCATTTGACAGAGTCCCTCAAAAAGACATTACAAAAAAATGATATAATTTTGGAGGTGCACGCAAAATATTGTTAGCGAAATCCTTGGGAATCTGTCACCCTTCAGATCGTATGTGAGATGAACGGTTCATTAGAACGAAAACTGGCGTCTTCTACACTACGGATATATAATCTGACAGTTACCAGACTTTCGGCGGAACCTGCTACGTCAATATTCATAATATGAAGGTCACGATAGGACATTACTGCAAAGTGATGTTAACCATCTACTCTACTACCATATGTTACTCGATGATGTTAATATTTGCAACTGCAAAATCTCAAATATTAAATATTAAATTGACCGCATGGGAAATAAAGAGTTTGTATTGTGATGACGCGAGCAACCACAAACGGCTGGAATAGCAGGTCCAATGATTAACTACTGTTATGAGCCGTACTTCAAATGTACAGAGACCCGCATTTTCAGTCTGACATCAAAACACCTTATTCGATTCAGTCATCATCACAGAAACAAATAGAATTTACCATAACATTTCAGATATTGCCATAAAAATTCGTGAAATACAATATTTGTGTAAACAAAGCCGACACAAATTATCGGGGCGCAATAACCTTCGGGAACGTTAGGACTATTAGCCTGAATCCCGTCTGTGGCAAAATCGGTGCGTGTGTATATCTCCTGACTGCTGATAAACGCATTCCACATTAAGGGTTTCAAAAGAGTCTATTTCTCAGAATAAATTCTGAGACGCAGCTGGAACGTTTAGCCAACATATTCAGACACAGGATCTCCAGGCGCATGTCACTAAATGAACGGAATAGGTATGGCAGTAGCACACACTTATAATTGGCCGAATGTGATACTTAAATATATGGGCTGGATTACTGCCGAATGTGGCCAGGTGTCAGAGCAGCAAATCAGTGAAGCCTCTAATTTAAATTGTCAGAAACAGCTGAAACAGAAACTGTAATGACGTTTTCACAAAAGGCCGATGTCCTATCTGACCTTCATTCCAGCAAGCAAGCATATTCTCAGGTATGCGTCTCACGTCTTATCTTCATTGCGCTAGCCTACGTGAATAAATTGGATTATAGAATGTACCTGAAATTACTGCAGCTAAATTATCATTTCTACATAAAGAGAGACTCTTCAAATATCTATAGAATCAGTAATTTCACTTGCAAATAGAGTGTTTTCACGAGACGCGTTTAAAGTAAATTACGTTTCTTGTCTTTTAAGAATTTGCCAAAATCTGTGCACAAAAAAAAAGCAACGGTGAATCTCTGCCCAACACTTTGCATCATATCGGTAAAGTAGAAACCTAAAATTGTTCAAAATCTGATCCTGTGGGTTATTGCAACAAAAATGGAATTTTTACATTCAAGGTCCGTGCATCGTGAAATATATGCCAATAATTGTCAAACAAAATGCAACTATATACAGTTTATTTATATCTGTAAACCACTCTACATGTTTCGAGTGGTATCTCCACCCATCATCAGGAGCTCATGTCACTATATCCACAGCATCTCCTGTCGTGAACGTGACTGGACGGGAACTCGTTCCCGTCCAGTCACGTTCAATTACGGTTTTACTAATGCCAGATGCTGTTGATACAGTGACATGAGTTCCTGATGATGGGTGGAGATACCACCCGAAACATGTAGAGCGGTTTGCAGATATAAATAAACTGTATATAGTTGCATCTTGTTGGACAATTATTGGCGTACAAAAAGTGGAACTGTTAATCTAATGAACAGGGAACTGACATATAAAAGGAGAGCTTTATTATTATTATTATTATTATTATTATTATTATTATTATTAT
>Ga0123352_10019874_pt1 | contig 10703 bp, 9 predicted proteins | sample TergutLab28metaG_FD_89700 | JGI IMG/M metagenome (GOLD analysis project Ga0123352, IMG submission 89700) | Labiotermes labralis P1 segment gut microbial communities from Petit-Saut dam, French Guiana - Lab288 P1 | ecosystem: Host-associated > Arthropoda: Insects > Digestive system > Gut ... | reverse complement strand
GTATAGGGTCTTGGTGGGGAAACCGGAGGGAAGTAGACCACTTGGGAGACTAGGTGTAGATGGGTGGTTAATATTAGGATGGATCTCCATAAAGTGGGATATGGGTATATGGACTGGATTGCGCTGACCCAGGATAGAGACAGGTGGCGGGCGCTTCTGAGCGCGGTAATGAACCTTCGGGTTCCATGAAATGCGGGGAATTTCTTGACTAACTGCAAACCAGTTAGCTTCTCAAGAAGGACTCTGCACCATGGAGTAAGTAAGTAAGTAATATATTAAATTATTTGGGGAGAAGTTATGCATTTTAGGAATATATGCAGTAAGTGATAGTGAAAATGCTGTAGTAAAAGAAGATTTTGGGGGGAAACTAAATGAAGTAATGGTTGAAATAGGAAACTCCAGGGAGATTTTAATAGTAGAACAGAGGAAAAAAATTTATAACTTGGTAGTGGATCCATTTGGAGAAATAATAAATGATAGTGGTGATAAGTTGATAGATATATGTGTGTGTGAACAGAATTCATTAAAAATTTTGGATGCATATTTTAAACACAAGAGGACACATCGATCAGTACACATGGCACCAAGATTCACAGGATCTAAGATCTATAATAGATAACATTATTGCCAGACATAATTCTGGTTAAAATTTCCAAGATGTAAGAGTATTTAGAGGAATGACTGTTGGCAGTGACCATTATTTAGTGAATGCAAAAATTTTGTTTTAGTATGGGAAAAACAATACAAATAAATCAAGGGAAAACATAATGGACTATGAATTGGAATTATTACAATCACCATTGTATAATATAGATAATTTAAGGGACGAAAGTACCAGTTTTTTTTTAAATATAAGAAGAGATTAAATGAGAAACCTGGAGAGGGAAATTCTGAAAGTACAGAAGAATGTTACCAACATCTTGTTGAATGCATTCACCAAGCAGTGAAAGAAGCATTAGGAGAGAAAATTTTGAGAAGTAAAACTGAGCCATTTTATTACTGGAATGAAGAAATTGGACAATTGGTGGAAGAAAAAAGAGGAAAATGTTTGAAATGGATTAATTCAGAAGACCCACAGGACAGGATAGAGCTTAGAAGGATGCAAGGAAAAATTAGAAAAAGGATAAGAGAAGAGAAAAATAAAAGCTCGGAAAAGACATATTCTACATTAGAAAGCTACTTGGGTGGTAAACGAAGCACAGAAGCATGGAGAATACTGAAGAAATTAAGGAAAAATGAAAATGGAGGACAATGTTTTAACCCCATGCCTACTGGCAAATGGTACACTTATTTCAAATGACTTTTAACAGAAAATAAGGAACGCTACTAGAGAGCGCAAGAATCTGAATTAGAAAGTATGAATAAAATAGGAATGGATAAAATTAATCTAGATATGGAAATAGTGAAAATGACAGTTAAGTCCTTAAAAAGTAACATCATGTGGAGTTGGAGGAGGACCTGCAGAATTACTGAAATCAGGAACTGGGAGGTTATATGAGTTATTGAGACAAATTTTCAACGTTGTTTTAATGGTAACGAAATTCCCAGGGATTGGAAAATAGGACATATTTCACGTATTTATAAAAAAGGAAAGAAGGATGAATGTGGAAACTACAGAGGAATTACAGTATTGAATATTTTTCGTCGATTATATGGAAAAATTATAAAACATTTTTTGGAACAGGAATTTTCCCAGATAGAAACAGAAGAACAGGCAGGATTTAGGGCGGGTCGCTCCACATTTGACCACATATTTAGTTTAAGGCAATTGATAGAGAAAAAGATGGATGTTGATCAACCACTACACCTATTATTTGTAGATTTAGAGAAAGCATATGACAGTGCCTCTGAAAAACTTAATGGAAAACATTAGAACACAACAATATTAGTAATAGTATTATTAGGGCAATAAAGAGATTGTGTGAAAACCTTTTCCAAAATTAAAATAGGGAAACAACTTTCTTCAGTGTTTTATATAACAAAAGACTACGACAAGGATGTAGTTTATCGCCCACTTTATTTAAAATATATATTCAGAATGCTTTAGAAAATTGGCACAAGAAATGTGCAAATATGGGATTGTAGATTCAGGATACGACGTTATATTCAATGCTGTTTGCAGATGACCAATTACTAATTGCACAAGATTATGAGGATGTAGAATACATGACAAGGAAATTAATAGATGAGTATGAATTGTGGGGCTTAAAACTATATGTTGAAAAAACCAAATATATGGCCATAGGAGACACATTAAGAGATTTACAGCTAGAAGACGGGAAGGGGATAATAAGTCATGTAAATGATTATACGTATTTGGGGGTAAGAATAACCAAAGATGGAAATCACGAGCCTGAAATTAATGATAGAATTAATAGTGGATGAGCAGCTATAACAAAACTAAACAGTATTTTGTGGGACCGTGATGTGACCCCCAAAACAAAGACTCATATTTATCATGCAATAGTTAAAAGTACAATTACATATGCAGCAGAAACACGGTGTTTAAAAAAACGGTAGCAAAACTAAATTCCACAGAAATGGACTTTTGACGACGCTCGGCTCGAATTTCCAGGAAGGACAAATTTAGGAATACTATTATTAAACAAAAAATGAACGTAGTAAGATCTCTTTTAGACGTTATTGAAACCAGACAACTTCAATGGCATGGGCATGTTCAAAGAATGGAAGACGGGAGATTGCCAAAAGAAGTTATGAAATTGAGTCCACCATGAAGAAGAAAACGAGGTAGACCTAAACTTACCTGGGCGGAAGGGATTAGAGGACTGATGGGAGAAAAGGGATTAATGGAAGAAGACTGGGATTGCAGAAGCAACTTGAGGAGGAAGATAATATAATTGTCAAATGGGCGTAGGAAGATGTGGGAAACGTTGTACAACCTGCTAAATAATAATAAATTTGCAAAGTGGAACCAGTAACATATAAGAGGTGTATAGAGTTAAAACGTCGCATCCAGACGTAACCATGAGTGTCTGTATGATCAAAATTTGGTTAAATATTATGAGAGACGATGTTGCTGGGACCAATTATTATGCAGTTCTACCCACTACTTAGAAACACGATTCCCAGAGATTAAGAGTGGTAACCTTCTGAGGAGCCAAGGCGGGTCATAAGGTTTACGATTGACTATGCTGGAAGTTTACATCTTCTGAACTGATTTCTACAACCGAGAGTTTGCGTGCATCTTTTATGCGTTAATGGCTCAGGGCCGGCTTTAGGATTGCAGTTGCTTACCACTACGGTTTATTTTTGCTGGGCGGTCAGCGCGCCTGAGTAAGTTGGTACAACCGCTCCGCTTTTCCTGAGTGGAGTATTTTAGTTGAATATGTCTGCATGGCTTACGTGTCCACAGATAGTCATAGAGATTGCTTTAAAGGCGTTGAATCTTTGTGCACGTGTGTAGCCTCTACGGGTACCCAAGCGTTATTTTAAGAAGAATCATAATGAGCAGTAGGAATTTCAGTGAGGATACTTCACGCAGTTATGTGATTGACATATTTTATATAAAGCCTTTCAGAGCGTTATGTCATTACATTCTAGTCACAGGGACTAATAAGCAATCTTATTCTAACCTAAATTATTAATCTTGCACTAAGCCTAAGAGTTCACCCATTAGCGTCTGTTTCTGCTATAATAGTGTGTACACGTTTTGTTGTGCACTTGCACTAGCACTGTCTCTGCTCTTATACTGGTACTTACTCTAGCACTGTCTCTGCTTGTACATTAACGTACTAGCACTGCCTCTGCACTTACACTAACACTAGCACTATATCTCCTTTTACACTGTCACTAAACTAGCTCAAAAGGTTTTTTCCTCTGGAGTCTGCGCACTGTGCCCATGTCCAGGGTCTGTATGGCCTCACCATTCTCATGATGGTGGAGTCTTCCTTCATGCTTTTGTGCAAACCTCTGGATTTCGCTAGTCACAACATCCACTTGCAGGTCTTTGTTGAGGTCATTGTTTCTAAGGTACCAGGGTGCATTGACCATGTTCCTGAGTACTTTGTTCTGGAATCGTTGTATAATGTCTATGTTACTTTGTTTGGTGCATCCCCAGAGTTGGATACCGTATGTCCAAACGGGGTTTAGGACTTGTTTGTATACAAGAAGTTTGTGAAGGGGCAGTGAGGAGTTCCTATCAGCCAATACATTTTTTTGTATCTTAGTTCCAGTTCCTCTCTTTTCGTTTTGACATGGGGGCTTTCCATCGAAGCTTAGCGTCTAAGGTCATGCTAACGTATTTGGCTGTATGAGCATACGGTACCTTCTGATTGTTAATATTTACTGGGACGTGTTCGAAGCGTCTGTTGGTAAAGTTAATATAAACCGATTTAGATTAATAATTTATACCCTCTTGCTTGGAGGTCGCTGACTGTTCTGCCAGAGTTGCACGAGTGGTGCAAATTCCTTGCCATAACTGTGAGCGGTCTGGTATGCTTACCTCTGCAGGAGTGTCAAGCATATTTTCCTTCCAGTAGTATGTTTGTCATCATTCTGTGTACTTCTCCATCAGCTACATTGACTTTAGTACTGCCTCCCTTCATTAGTTTTGTATTGAATTTACTTGCAGTTATGTGTTCAGTTATCATAAAATTCATCGTATACTTTTATACCATCCACCATTATGGGTGGGGTGGTTGGTGTCTTTTTATTTTTGTTGTTGTGGTGTTTCTGAGACTCCCCGTTGCTGTTGGTGAGGAGTGGGTGAGGTGGTCATTTTCCGTTTTTTATTTTTATTTTTTACTCTTATCCATTCTTTCTCTTCAGCGATTTCTTCTTCGTCTGTGAAGTATTCTACTCTAGTTGCTTCTTGGTTAGAGCTAGTGTTGGCATTTCCCGTGACTTCAGATGCTTTGAGTTTGTTTTCTAGCTCCCCTCCCCCATCATGTCGCCCCCTCCCCCATCATGTCGCTTAGCTGCTTTTTTTTCCCCGCAATGGCTTTTTGCCCTTCGTTATACAGTATTTGTTCGTTTTGAGAGCGTTTGTAGTTCTCTTATAACAGCACATGATTTTGATGAAGTAATGCAGCTTCATTGCCCGTCGTTGGCTGATAGTATTGGGTCGTATTTTCACATGCATGCATTCTCCAGGTTACCTGTTATGCGCAGTCTCTTTAATTATATTTCTCTACTCACCGTTCTGTTGCTACGAACGCACCGTCCAGTAGAGTTTCACATCGAACCACCCTTCACTTTTACACTTGGAAGTTTCTTTTGTCAGTAGCACACTTGCATCGCCGTTGTTTGTTACACCTCGGACCTTCCTGGTCCCAGGCAGTTTATGGATTTATAGCACTTGACCGCTCGGGCTTCGGTCGAACACGTCTTTACACTTCGGAGGCTAAGCAACGACTTATGTGATTGACGTGGATTCCAAGCATCATTTAAGGAATAGCAGTGTCAACTTGTATCGCGCAGGAAACACACTCCATCTTATTTATAAAATTTTGTTCAATGAAATAATCGCAGTGTATTGTGAGATTATACAGAGCAGACAGGTACACTTTGTGGGCAAAACGTAGAATTTTTTAATGTTAAAGATGGTGATACGTATAAAAACAACCGGGCTTTGGTGGGTTAAGACACCACCTTCTCGGAGGATGCGTACTTGTGTGTGTGTGTGTGTGTGTGTCAAAATGAAGTGCTTCCAGCGACATAACTGACATATACCACGTAGCTTCCGGAATGGTCAGTGGAAAGAGTTTCTAACGGTATCCTTATAACGTTTTCCGGTTTTGGAAGGTTTTACGCAGTATTTTTCTGAATTTAACAAAACAGGCAGTGTACATATAAACGTAACACTGTGGGGCACGTTCTTGCAACCATTGTTGTAGTGGAAAAGCAATAAGTAGTACACATACTGAGAGTGTGTGTCTTACCATTAGATATCCAGCATGCTAAGCGAATGCGCCGTATTATATAATCATCTGTGGTCCGTCTTTTCTCTGTCATATTTTTCCACATCTCATAAACGGCACGAATTTCCGGAAAAGTTGTTGATCATAAAGTGCGTGTCTTAATTTTCTCTACAATTTCGAAACATTTCTCATTCTAAGAAGAACTGAGCGAGATAGAATCGTAAATGCGCATCGTTCTTCGTGTGAAGTAATAACTCATTATTCCTGTAAGATTTTAAGGAAACTTGAATTGTCTTGACTCGTTTTCGAAAAATAGTCAAATGTCACAGTTCATGAAAATCCACCAGATGGCGCCGAGATGTTCCATGCGGACGGACAGACATGACGAAGCTAATATTCGCTTTTCGCAGTTTTGCGAACGCGCCTGATTGTCGAAGCCAGCCACTTGGGCTGCTAGGTGACACGGAGTCGATTACTGGTACAAATTAGAGCACTGTTTGTGAAAGGTGGATGACGTTGGTATCTGCATATATCAGTCTCGCCATTGCCAACTTTCGACAGTAGCCTGAGTAAAGTATGAACCACTTTTGCGAGAAAACTGTTTTACATAGTTTCCAGTTTGTTGCTTATATTAAGTCACCGCGTCGGAATTTGAACTCTGGACACGCCGGCTTGGAATTTTTTATCCGCTACGTATGTGGCTCAGTTTGTTCATATGTATCCGCTATTCTACTATGTTTGCTATTTTTTTAATCTTGAGTTTGTTTGGCTACTGTATATTCGTAATGTTACGTTCGGATTTGTTTGAGGAACGTCTTGTTGTCTTCATACATAATACGAAGACCGTGTGTCGGGGAGCGAACATCTTTACACTCTTTTAGAACCCCGAATAATTCATACGAAGCATGACGCTCATACAAATATTTAAATTTCCAGCTTCCTGAATCACGAAACTCATTGCCTGTCCCTTATAAAGAAATGCAAGTTAATACTCTTTGGGGAAATCAACGTGTTTTGATCTGAAAGCATGTGGATCACATATTAAACACAGTGTGTGTGGAAAAAATGTCGAGATCTTGGATGTCGATGCTGTTACTGCACGTACCACCGTGTTTCAAATGTTATTGCTTTGGAGTTCAAATTGAAGAGTAATGTTGCAGCTAAGACCATCATCATCATCATCATCATCATCATCAGTGCAAGTAATACCACGAAAATTCACTAGGACTTTTTCCATTGTCACCAATACTCGAAACGAACGTTACGTTTGGGAAGCCACCTGCTTCCGTCCGCAGGTGAAACCATCAATCCTTAGAAGCCGTTGATCAAAATGTGACACATCTTAATTACATTTGCTAGGGTTTGTATTTGCGGAATTTGTATTTTTGGTTGCGCATTGGATTGTTGTTCCTTGCGTGTGATTTCTGATAGTGTCTTGTATTTTGTCCAGTTGTTTTTTAGGATTAGTGTTTTAACTTGAGCTTCCGTAACATAGTGTTTGTAATATTGGTGACAATGGAAAGAGTCGTTGTGAATGTTGGTGATGTTACTCATTATCAAAATTTTATGTTACCATCATTGTTATTGTATTTGCGGATGCTTTTCCCGTGGTCACGGCTAGCGATGCCTGTTAACCTTGGGTCAGATATTGAGACTTATCCACCATTTTATTTCGACCATAATATTCCTTGCTGCCACCAAATTTCCATAAGTTTCGACTTCTGTCCATCGGTCCGTCAAAATTGGCTGTTGCGATTCCCATATTCACACGTTCTGTCACTTGGCCCATCCATTTCATATCTGCACAAGGTAGTCAAATTCTCTGGACAGCTTAAGTGTAGTGAATTATAGCTGAAACGTCTTAGTACGTCCTCAATTCACGCCATCAGAAAGCGGAGCATATGCCATGTGCCCTTTCAGAACAGGAGGACCCCTTTTTATTTTTTCGTGTATGTGCGTGGCATGTCCATAGGCCTTGTATGGGGGACTTTTTTTTTGAGAACATCTCAGTTTTTGGCCCTTTTTCATTGAGGTATGGGTATGCTTAAGATTTTGGGATTCTCAAGGCGGTGAAAACTTGTACTGTGATACTTTATTGCACCGTGTCATAATCCCGGACAACACATAAAATTTCGCCGCAAACATCTAATTGTTTTCAGGTACTCTGTTCATGTAGGCCGGGATAGTGTAGACGGTATAGCGACTCGATATGGGCTGGACGGTCCAGGGATCCAATCCCCATGGGTGAAGGTTTTCCGCACCCGTCCAGACCGGCCCCGCGGACCTTCCAACCTACTATGCAATAGGTAACGAGTCATTCCCGAAGGTAAGCGGCCGAGGTGTGGCGTTGACCGCACACCCCCATGTAGCGCCGGGGTTAAAGAAAGTAGAGCTGTACCTGTACTCCCTCTCTGTGCCTTCAAGGCACATAATAGAATGCATGTTCACCTTTACTGTCTTAATACTGTATTTTATTTTTATAATAATGATCTTCCACTTATTGTCGTTAGACAAGAATAAGTGTAGATTCACGCTGCTGCCATGTTTGACGTAAAGGTAAAGTTAACCCTTGGAGAATCATGGAGGGGTTGGAGTTGTAACTCTGCTAGTTCTTAATCTCGGTACTAGATTTAGGTGATCGGTCAGGTCATGCCCCGGCCGTTTTACTCGCAGGGAAGAAACCCCATGCCCTTCGGAGTAAGAGGCTGGGTGGACCTAAGTCGGTGTGAACGCTTATAAAAGAGAAAATTTTTTTCTTCTTGGCCGGAATCGAACAGCGGCTCCTCGGTTGTGTGACATGTGGCTTAGTTTATGACCGACTACGCCATCCCGGCTTGAGATATTGTCAGTCGCTTTATTTATGAAGACATTGAATTGGCACTGGGGCTGCTACACAGTATTTTCGAAAATTGTGGAGTTTGGAAGAGAAGCAAAATACATTATTGGGCGAACAATGTTCTGTTACATTTAATTGATTTTAAATTAACATTAGCGTGCTTACGTACATTTAATTGCATTGACATGCGTTTTATTAGTTTTGGATCTGGATATTTTGAAACTCAAACGGGCTGCACCGCGATGTACACAGTAAGGCGTTTGTAGCACTGCTAACATCCAAAGCTGGCCATCGTTGGTTGATTAATTCATATAGTGTATTGCCCGTGTTTATTAGTCCAGTGAAACGTTTCACAATGTATTTGGGACACTGAACACACTCTCATTTGAAGAATTTTTGTGGAACCCCCAATACAATTCCTATGCACGAAGATAAGAAAGACTGTACCACACATACACAGTAAGTAAGGTTAGTGACAGATTAGTGACAGAAGTTAAACAAGGGTACGAGGTCAGCATCTTATTGCGTTGCACTGTTAGAAATAAAAGTACATTTCATTGACATGGACAAATGAAAATTAGGGACTAGTATATGGTTTCATAATAAAAGGGGAAACTCGTTTACCAAATATTGCCTTTTTATTTTTATAGTATTTCAGCAATTCAGAAATATTCTTGCGGAATCCTAGTTTTCATTTACGGCCCCCAAGGGTTTTGCGAGACACCGTTTGGGAAGCACTGGTCTTGTGTGGTGAGTGGTTTCAAATGTTACTAGTGTTTGATGTAGTTGACAGCCCCCATTTCCTCTCTGAGTAACAGAAATACAACAGTGGAACAGAACATACTGTAGAGCCGCACAGCTCCCTCGAACTGTTACACTTCCACTCCAGCTCACTTCACCTCCAGCCGTCTAGACATTCTGTTCGCACCAGGGTTGTTTAAACACAAAGGGATATGCTGGAAATAACACTACGTATGCCTTCGGGTAAAGAACAGTATGCTATTGGGCCGATTCACACTATGCGTCACGTTTCCGTTCAGTCACCTTTCCATCTTCGTTCCGTCAGAATGGTCTGTGTTCACACTGTCCGTTGTGTTCAATCACCTTCCAGAACAGCACGTGATAGTTCTGCGACTATTTCCATCAAATATTCAGCCCCATTCGTTTTTTAAAAGGTAGTTAGCGGCAATAACATTGATGTTAGATGAAAAAGAGAAAAATGCTGCCCTGAGTGATAAAAAGAAGCGTTTGTGGATTTCACAAGTATTTCAGAAACAGAAATTCGGATCGCGAATACTGTACTGTGTACAAGTAATTAGCTGATGACGAAATTAAATTTTATCAGCATTTTAGAATGTCCAAGTACCAATTCAATTATCTGCGTCAGAAGATTGAAAAAGATTTGAAAAAGAAGAATACTACCTTCCGAGATGCAAAATCACCTGTGGAGAAACTAACAACTTGTCTGCTATAAGTGCACCTCAAGTTAATGGAATCTCACTCAAAAAGCATTTATTGAAGTTACAGAAAAACACAGACTCTTGCAAGAACTGAAAATAATAGAATATTCATTACATATTAAAGTGAGAAGGACCCTGTTGATAATATGTTGCCATATTGGAAGATGTAGACGAATCAGTTGCGCAGATTCTGACGGCCGAGCTGGAGCAGAACTTGCAACACAAACGCGGTTTCGTTGTATCCCAGGTTCACATGGAGAGCCAGAAGAATATTCTGATGAATGCGTGGACATGGGTTCAATGGCGGTTCTGGTTGTCTTTCCTTATCACTTTCAGTCAAATATTTAATTAGCACTACGGATGCCATCACAGGTTGATCTTATGTTTGAACTTATTTTTTGCACCTGCAGAGTCTGTTCCCCTTGTTCGGTTGTAGAGCACGTTTGAAACGTGATGGCACACGCGCAGAAACCAGATTTGGTCTTTCAGCAAAACGGACGAGTCCATTTAAATCGGCCGGGGGGGGGG
>Ga0123352_10019873_pt1 | contig 10703 bp, 6 predicted proteins | sample TergutLab28metaG_FD_89700 | JGI IMG/M metagenome (GOLD analysis project Ga0123352, IMG submission 89700) | Labiotermes labralis P1 segment gut microbial communities from Petit-Saut dam, French Guiana - Lab288 P1 | ecosystem: Host-associated > Arthropoda: Insects > Digestive system > Gut ... | reverse complement strand
TCCTGAAGATGGACGTATTAACGTCTGAAACATGTTGAGCAATATATAATAAAGCAAGTGTCATCTAGTTGGTCAACCTTTATTCAAATATCAAGATGATGCACGGTCCAATACGCATAATATCCGTAATAATATATTCATATATAAGATTATATATATGTTGGGTACCGAGAACGCATTTTAATTGACTCTGAAACAAAAGACACTCATGGGACATCTCAGAACAGGAGCATTTTGGCCAGTTACTAGGAGGCATACAGAAGAGACAATACAATTGGCAAGAAGTCGAAGAAGAAGGGTGTTGAAGTATGTAGAGACTTTTCGTCCACCGTCCATACAAAAGAAGACGATGATGCAAGAATAATTTGTACGGAATTTATAAAGAGTAGATATTCTAAAAATATATAAATAAATAAGTTGTATTGTTGAAACTTTGACTTTTTATGAAGCGTAAATGTAATGGTTTCAGAGAGTAAATACAAATATGGATAATCTTACTCCATGGAGCAGAGTCCTTTTTGAGAAGCTAACATGTTTTCAGCTAGTCACGAAATTCTCCTCATTTTATGGAACTCGAATGTTCATTACCGCATTCAAAAGTGCCCGCCACCTGCCCCTGTCCTGAGAAAGTTCCATCCAGTCCATGTCCCCACATCCAACTTCCAGAAGATCCATCTTTAACAAATGAGAACGGTAGATTGAAGTAGATTATTTTTAAGGGTTTTTAAGTTTTTGCGTAGAGCTTATTTCTACCAGACATTAGACGGAGGTTCAGACAAAAACCATGAGACTAATCTTGCCTAATGTTCAGTCAGTCTGTAAAGTTACTAAAACTTAAAACATGACATCGGCGTTTGCTTTTATCTATGATTTTTAGAAGAGATGCTTGTGAGAGATTTTGTTAATAATACATCTTCATGCATGTCACCTAACTGACAATGGGGCTGGCCACGAAAGCAGGGTAACAAACAAAATAAAACTGATAGACTCTGAAGTTTTTAAACTTAGAAATGATACTAAGCCAGAAAATTTTAAAGTGAAATATTGAGATTAATAATAATTTGATCATGATTAAAGTAATGATTTAATCATGACTAAAGTAATCACTTAATGTAGAATATACTTGTAGAAAGTATACAGTTATGGTTTAGCTAAAGACGTTGTTCCTCGCTGCGATTGTACGTGGCTGACAAATAGAGAATTTGGCGATTGTCTGACGCATCAGAATGAATGGGAAGAAAGCGATTATGTCTCGATTTGAAACAAGAAAACCATCAGAGAAGGTAGTCAGTGTCCCAGCCAATATTCGAACCGGTTGCCTTCCGAATACAACTCACAAGGTTTTGTGTTCAGTCTAAATTTTTCCAAGCATTTTTATAAAAAAAATTATTAAAATATTATGTCAGATTATATAAGAATATATATATATATATATATTTAAAATATAGTTGTTTGTAACATATAAGTTGTGAATTTCATAAGTACTAATTTAGAAAATTGGCCGGGTAGTTCAGTCGGTATAGCGACTGACTACGGGCTGGACGGTCCGGGATCGAATCCTGATGGAGACGAGATTTTCCGCCCGTCCAGACCGTCCCTGGGGCCCACCCAGCCTCCTGTACAATGGGTACCGGGTCTTTCCCGGGAGTAAGTTGCGACCGTGGCGTGTTGCTGACCACTCACCCCTTTCTAGTGCCGCAGTCATGGAAGAGTAGAGCTATACCTTTACCCACCCTCCGGGCCACACGGGACCTATAACGGGATCACTTTACCTTTTTAATTTATAAAAGAAACATATTTCCAGGCAGCTTTTCTGCTCATGTTTCCATATACTAAATACTGTCTGTCTTCTGTATACTGTGAAAGTATATTCGCTCAGATTTTTGTTTCTGTTTGATATGTCTCGCCAGGAGAAATAATTTTCCTCCCACGAAACGCGGTTAGAATATTTATGAGTTGTGTGTGCCAATACGACCACACAGTGCACAGAATTCCGGTTTATATACAGCATAGAATGATAAATACAAACCGAATTTAATATAATGCATATTCTTCATGGCAGAAAGCTCTGCATCGTATAGACTTAACAAGCGGCACCATTTGCAATATTACGTTCACACTTCCAGTTTATTTATATCTATAACTTTCAGAGTTACGGCGTTCAGAAATCGGTATTCTTCTCCAATTTCGTCGAGTCATGTGAAGTTCATGGGGGGGGGGGGGTTACGTGTGAGGGCATTATGAAAGGAGTGAAAACTGAGTTCATACGCAACAAAACCTCACGCACTCATACGTTGTCACTTCTGCCACAAATTCAGACACTCATTTTTCTTTTCCCCTTATTGTTTTCCTTCTTAATCTTTTTTTTTTTTAATTTTCGTCGCGCCTTCACTCGTCTTTCCCATGTCGCAAGTTTATTTCTTTTTTTTTATGTTATGTTTTCGTTCTTCTAATGGATGATCGTAAGATTAATGGACGAATAGGAAGCCTTAAGAACAGATGGGCAGTGCCAGATAGTACCGTAGGTTGTGAGTAGATAGACAGATAGACTAAATTTCAGGTTCTCACAGCGGTGCTGCTGAAGATGCGACTCGCAGTATTGTTGGGTTAACTTCGGACGCTGATGATCTACCCCATCTAGCGCCGAGGTCAGGAATGAGTAGAGCTGTAACTCTATTCTCTCTCTCTCTCTGTCTTTGTGGCATGATAGATATACAGACCTTTCCCGTTACTTCCTTTTTCAATCAAGATACTGAGTCCTTTTACTTGAAGAACCATTGGGCTAATAACCGTAAACGGAAATAATTTTTACGTGCGCTGAAAATTACGAAGTACGGAAGTACAAACTGTGATTCCAGAAATAATATTGAAATGACAATATATGGGAAAAATGGACAAAGGCGACTTGGAAAACCTTTGGAGAGAGGTCAAAAGAGGTCTAGCAAGCCCTGACTCGTGACCGATGGTAATGAAGACGATGAGAAGTACACGCACTAAGAAAATCCAGTGTTTTCAACAGGCGATGTGTACTTTAATGTGAAAAAAGAAAATTCGATGACTTTATGTAAACACCAACAATTACATAGAATAAACATACATATCAGTGAGTGCAATAAGCGTTTTATGCCTTCCTGTTAATCAATATTACCGTATTTCATAGTGGATATCGCTTCCTCTTTCCCATTTACCGACTTAATCTTGCCCCCATACCTGCAGTGACCAGGGAATATAATATGTTTCGTAATATTAGCCTTTTTTATTTAAAAAAATTAACTGCCGATTTATGAAATAATCAATTTCACACTTTCGCCTTAGAATGTCGCACGTCAGTACCTTGTAGGGTCACGTGACTGTAACAGTGCCGACGCTTTTGATTGGCGTCGCTCACGAACAAAGGGGTTCATCAGTGTGCTCGAAGAATAGGACAAGATTTCGAGTTAGTAATATCGTGAGTTGTGAATGTCTTGAAGTGTTGCGTACTGCTGTGTTCATGCATATTGCATCACCTGAAGCTGCACTGCTACTGCCAAAAACGTGGGATGGGTTGTTTGTAAATCAGCTAAGTGACTTTGCTAACTGTATAACTAAGTAAGTACGGAAGGGATTGAGAGTCTGAGAGTCGTGAATATTAAGATTACTATCGTCTGGGGTGTGTGCGTTTATTTGTGGGTTATTTAACAGTATTGTGAGTAGCTCAGTTCTGTATAACTTCGCAATGCACAAAGATACGTCAAATATAAATCGGAGAGGTTGTAGAAGACAACGGTCGTGGTCTGTTTTGAATAACTCCTCGGAGAGACTGGGACAAATCAAGAGATATCTTATCATGAAATTTGGTATTCGGGACGATTTTCGAAACGGGTTCCTCCTTAATGCATGTCAGAAACGGTACTTTTTAAATCATCTCTCGGGGGTTGTGGAAAGTGGATTGAGTACCTGTGTGGGTTAGCGCTAACATTTAGGAGGACCTTCCGTCTATGGAGCGTGAGGCAGCATTTTCTTCCGAAACATTGATAATCCATACAGGGGTAACCACAAGGCGGCTTGCGCACGTCACGAATGCGGGTCGCTCAAGTTGCCTGTAAAAATGATGTTCACGTAGTTCGATGAACAAGAAGATGACTGCTGAGTTTTAAACGATTTTGTAAAGAAGAGAGATTCATATCCAAATGAAATGTTCTTCGTGAATTTGGATGAACAGAAATAAGAAGTAACAAGACTGGCAGTGTACCTATAAACGTAACATTGGGGCACGTTCGCGTAATCGTTGTGGCCATGGAAAAGCAATATATTATGTATTCTGGGTGTGTGTCTGTAGCCTTAGATGTCCATCGCGCAAAGCGCGGCACTGGATTTTATTGTTATCTGTGGCCTCTCTGGCTTTATCATAATTTTCCACATTGTCTCATAAACGGCACGATTTATAGGAGAAAAATCATAGAACATAAATTGCGTGTTTTGATTTTCTACGCAACTTTTGTCTGAAACATTTCTCGTTCGAAGAAGAATTAAGCGAGAGCCTATCATAAATACACTCACGTTTACGTGTACAGTAACAGTTATTCTTGTCAGGTTTTAATGGAACTTGGATTTTCTCGACGTATTTTCTACAAATACTCAAATGTAATGGATGATCCGGGGATCGAATTCCGATGGGGGGCGAGAATTTCTGTACCCGTCCAGACAGGCCCTGGGGCTCACCCACCCTCCTATACAAAGGGTACCGGGTCTTTCCTGGGAGTAAAGCGACGAGGGCGTGGCGTTGAGCACCCACCATCATCTAGCGCCGAGGTTAAAGAAGGAGTAGAGTTGTACCTCTCCTCCCCCCCCCCCTTTGAGTCTTCGTGGCCTGTTCTAGGTTAAACTTGACCATTTCCTTTTAGTCAAAATATAAAATTTCATGAAAATCTGACCAGTGGGAGCCGAATTGTTCCATTTGGACGATCAGACAGAGAGACAGGCAAGAGGAATTTACTGGTAATAGTCGTTTTTCGCAATTTTTCAAATGCGCCTAAAAAACCTTGCGTAGTTTTTTATTAATGACTGATGACAGCGTATTTTGTGGACTGCGTGACCGACTATTCGAGTTTAGATATCCCGTGACTAGTAGGATGAGTGGACTCTTGAGAGAAACTAAAATCTCTTGCCTGAGCTGCGATACGAACCCCGGACCGTCCAGCCCGTAGGCTATCGCTACCTGGGACCTATATGTACCAAGTTATTAACAAAATTAAAATAAAGTTGACAATATTGCTAATGGCTATCCGAAACTAAAAATTCATACTTCAGGAATGTGAAATGTATACCTTCAGACAGAACTCATTGTTCCTTCGTAGACAGTATTCTTACCATTGTTTCGCTCATATTTCATACGCATAAAACAGACGTAACAGTTACCGACAGCTCTCTTGTTCAGTACCATAAAAACGAATAGAATTGCGGGATGTCATTTATCAGCAATTCATCCTGCAGAATGCGACTGTAATATCTCGGAAACTTGGGCACCTGATCTTAGCCACTCTCGCCTCAAAGACAAAAACTCCGCTTCAACTAACCCTTTCAGAAACTGAAGACTTGAAAATATAGATGATATATTACATGTCGTGACGCCATATTCTGCTCACATTCACGGTCTGATACAATTGGCATGAGTTGTATCCTAGCAACAGAATAAGATGCCTAGAAATAAATTACAATGTATGTCGGTTTATGGCAGGAATACGGTACATTGAAGAGACTACCGTCACATTTATATTATTTCTTTGGCATTTTATTTATACGTCTCTAAGCGTCCATTATCGTAGAACTGCGCATTAGTTTACAAGAGTCTTATTTGAATCGTCACTGCCAAGTGAAAACATTAAGCACAGCAGTGGGACTTCGTGTTTCCACTGCACTGGCTCTGATGAATGCTGTCTTCTGGGATGGAAGGCATGTAATGTATGTAATTTTATTATGGTTTCGAAGGGATATAGTGCCATCTTCATGGTATAAATTTTTTCTGCCTGGAAGATGGAGATCATAAGAGCCTCCGAAACAGAGGTAAATGTCTAGCAGAGTATACGGCGCTCCCGGCGAGAGTATTCTACAGTATTCTTCACTGGCTTCAGTTTTGGCAAGACAGTTATCAGTAAATGAGAATGTAATTTTCTTATACATACACAAAGGAAGCGTTCAGACACAGAGTCATGTTAAAAGTCACGTAGAATAAAATCTGCTTTCGGTACATTTCTTTCACGTGGGAACAAGACGAAATGTTTGGTGTTTTTGCCTGAATAAAAGCTACCATAACGACTGACTACGGGCTGGACGGTCCGGGATCGAATGCCGGTGGGGACGAGATTTTCCGCCCGTCCAGACCGGCCCTGAGGCCCACCCAGGTTCCTGTAAAATGGGTACCGGGTCTTTCCCGGGGGTAAAGTGCGTCCGTGGCGTGCTGCTGACCATTCATCCCCTTCTAGTGCCGCGGTCATGGAAGAGTAGAGCTATACCTCTACGCACCCTCTGGGACACACCGGGCCTGTGACGAGATCACTTTACCTTTACATTCTCTTATAAGCTACCGTAATTACAAAAATACGTTCAAGGTGATCACCAGAAACAATAGTATAAACGTTGACTCTGGCAGAGTGCGGATTTAGATGCGAAAGCTTAGTGTCTTGCTGGGCCAGTCGACAGTGAATTAAATGTGTAGCTCATATGGAATAATAACATCAGGAGAAAATACAGATGCTTTCAGAAAACTATACGACAAATACCACATCAACTGATTGTCCTGTAATATGATTCTGACCTCAGGAACAGGAACAGGCCAATATCGACCTACCCCGTGCCACAGCTTGCGTAAGCTATAGAATGAAGCACTTTCTTTCTGTTATCACTTGGAAGTGGCAGCTGAAAATTTATTGCAAGATTTACGAACGCATGCAGAGAGCTGAATCGGACATTCAAATTCATCACATGGAAATAATTTAATTAATAATCTGGTCCCATGTACTGTATCTACAGTCCTCTTTTAGACTCAGTTTTGTCTGTATACTGGATGACAGGTGTGAGGTATAGAATGCAAGTAGACATACACACGCGTTCTGCATTGGGATGAGAGTAGTGCATTCAAAGTTGGAATGGTACAAGAAAGATAGATACAAATTTCTAGGACAGCAAATCATGATTTTGTGACCATATACAAAGTCTTAGATTTGCGTAGGGTATAGTAGGTGTGATAGAGGTACGTTGTGACGTTGGCAGAAGCGTGTGAGGAGGCTTTTGTAACTTCATACATTAGAAAGGAGGTACTTTAAACTACCTAAAATTTAATGGACAACATTTGAACCTGGCATCTCTAGAGTCAAAACACAAACCCTACCTACTCAGCTAATCTTCTAGGTGAAGAGGTTGATAAATTGTACCTGCCGAGACGCAAAATATAGAAGCCATATCAGCTTTTTGCACGAAGGCTTGATAGTGCTACGAAACCCAGACTTACACTTGTCCCATGTGGTTCGTCGTAATCCAAATTTTATCCTTCCGTTGTGCACCTACTGAGATTACTGCGCCAGGAAGAAACGCCGTTGTAGAGCGGACTGACTCGCACAGGGTGGATTGTGCTACGTTATAGGTTCTAGGCAATTGACCAACAGAGGGAAGCTTGACAGTTTTTGGTCCTGCGGTTTTGAATGTTTCGATGTTAATTTCCATGTGTACAAAAGTACTACTGAGTTTGCTGGTAAAAGCGGTGCTGCTTCTGACTTTTATTCAGAATGTCCCATTTTGGAATCTCGGCCGCTACACCTAATGTCTTGAGGATTTATTGATTTTTTCCGAGTATCTGAAGACAAATATCGGGATGGTGCCTAAGATAGACCACGACGACTTCGTCTCACACATTTTTAATTTAGGTACCAATTTTCTGCGAACCGTTACTGACTTATTTTATTTTATGGTGGGTTTATTTAACAGCGCTGTTGTTAGCTTAGATTATATAGCGTTGAATGATGATGGAATGGTTAGTGGATAATTAATTTGAATTTTGTTGGTTCATTTTGAAACACTGCTCTGTCAATTGTGAGGATGGACTGAGGGAAACCACAAAAAAATCTCAGTGAAGAAACTCATTCTCTGAAGACAAGACTTCCCTAGTACGAGGCAGGTATGTTAAAGGACTGCGAATTTTGTTACTGGAATATTTAGTCATATAAAGTATAACCTGCAGCAGAAAACCGGACAAGAGTTTGCATTTAGTGATTATTATTTATTTAGGATAAACTGTGTAGTATAACATGTAAGACTGTGTGTTCTACAATAATGTTCATGATAATTTTAGGCTTCCGAGAATCCATTACCTATTTATTGTGTGGATCACTATGTGAAATTTACCAAGATGGCGTACCGTATGACCAACATGGGTGAAGAGAAAATTTCGTGCCGCGGACGTTGCGAAGGAAAGAATCAATAGCTGTACGATTATGCAAATTTGGGTATAAAATCTGAAACTACACATGAGGAACTCCAAGGGTGTAACTTACTCAGCTGTAAGTTTCCATTGACAGAACTTTAAGTTTCTCCACCCTAATTTCTTCAATACAATAAAACAGGTAACGTGTTCTACAGTAACAACTTTGAAATGTGTGACATTACTGCACATAATTTGGAAGATAGAGACTACGTTTGCGCAATAATGAGCTGCCCATGTTTTCAGAATAGAAGACTCTTTTTTTTAATAACCTGAAGATGGCAGCAGTAGATTCCTCAGCAACTGTAGTATGTCTACCAAAATATGCGGTGTAACACCCCAGAAGACTGTAATATTTTTCACAGACTTAAAGTACCTTCAGGCTTCCGCCGCGAAGTAGATGAGAACTGCGCTCTTCTGCGCTATTAGGCAACGTGTAGTGGTAATAACTTATCGACGTTTCGGAACAATCTTTCAGTCCCATCCTTCTTGGATTCTTGACCTTTGAAGTTGGGACCAATAGGTTGTCTCGAAACGTCAGTAAGGAATTACCACTACCCGCTGCGTAACAGTGCAGAAGAGCGCAGTTCTCTTCTTAACTTTCACATATTTAGTAGACAGACGAACAATTACTTCTCGGCCGCGACTCAGTCCACAATCCCAGTGATTCCTTCAGTCTTCATCCAACGGTCACATTTCCTAGCTTCTTACTTCTGCTTACAGAAAGAACAAGACACCTGTCTCGACTCTTTGTGCCAGTCCTTCCTTTTTCAAATTTTTATTTTTCGTTCTTTCTTGCCTCTTCGTAGCTTTACTTTGTTGGCTTGATTTTCTTCCAGTGACTTCTTGTTCGTCTTCAGTTTACACTAGAGTTCTAATGATGCTGGGATATAGGTTGACTTGTAAGCCTTCATCTGCAGAATTGTTTTATTTTTGCAGCTTTTGACAAATAATGTGTAGCTTTCTCGGGTGATGGATTAGGCTTCTAACCTACTCCGCTTACGCATTTCGTTTAACATATTCATATACAAGAATGCAAAACGCCTTCAAACTGAGACGTACAGCGACTATTCCAGCTCCAGACAAGTAGCTAGCAATCTTCTTCCGTCTTTTGTATGAATTCTTCCGAGCCATATTTGGAGGGCGCCCACATTTAGACGCTCTCGTCGCATGTCTTCATTTACAGCAAACGACTGGTCATTGTGTCTTTTACTCCTTCTACCTTTGCGCTTATGCCTTCTGCAAAATAGTAACTATTTCCTGTAAAGTTCTTCTCTTACAGCTTTGTGTTGTATTGCTGTTTTGATAATTGCAATAGCACCAAATAGAGCACAGTATTTAAGTTGTCATTAAATTTAAGATCTATGAACTTAAGGAATTAACTCTTAAAACTAGTTACATGAGAATAAGGAATTTGGCGTTCAGGTGATAGGTTTGCCGAGAGCCTGCTCGCAAGCTGTAAGCAGACCTGTGTGACATACACCATTGTTGTGTGTACAGTGAAAAACTCCTGATGGTGGACATAGGAACTGCCCGAAACATGTAGATTTTTATTCCAAAAATAAATTGAGAAATTAGTACATCTAGTTGGTTGTTTTATAAGAATGAGAATAAGGTTAAGAATAAGAACGCCTACTCTAGGCAATTAATCTCGGATTTTGTAACTGTTATTAGTGATTTCTCTATTAAGGATACTCGAGGCTGTAAAATTAATAAAATCCCACAACGTTCCCCCCCCCCCCATACACTGCAGTAAACAACGGAATAAAAAACTAAGCCATTTTCACTGTAAATGTTTAAACTTTCATTGTGACGACACGAAAGATCAGTGTACTGTATCAACACTTTTCCTGACATGAAATTGAGATTATTAACAGTAGGAGGCTGCACCTCCCTGTCTACAGTGCCCTACTCAAAATCACAGCATTGAAAAGATGCTAATATGTGAATGTGGTGAGAGTCGTTACGCGTAAATCTTGGTGCAAAAAATCTGCCGAATTCTCTAATGCCTCTACACCTCTAAATATATTCCCCATATAGCCGAAACGCATGTTTCGAGTTGCGTCCTACTGAACCCATTTTGTGCATTCCTAAAAATTTTGGCATGTTGAGACCGTGCAATTCTTGCTGCCGTCAACTGAAACACTGTGTTTATTGAGTGGGAGGACATTGGCTTCTCCGTGTGTCTGTGTGTGTATGTGTGTGGGTGTGTGTGTGTGTGTGTGTGTGAGTCTGTGTGTGTGTGTGTGTG
>Ga0123352_10019870_pt1 | contig 10705 bp, 6 predicted proteins | sample TergutLab28metaG_FD_89700 | JGI IMG/M metagenome (GOLD analysis project Ga0123352, IMG submission 89700) | Labiotermes labralis P1 segment gut microbial communities from Petit-Saut dam, French Guiana - Lab288 P1 | ecosystem: Host-associated > Arthropoda: Insects > Digestive system > Gut ... | reverse complement strand
CCATTATCTCCGTAACCGTTCAACTTTGGATATAGGTGTTTTGGGTTATATCGGTATACTTTAACATAAGGAACACTCTCCCGAAGTCTGGCACATTCCTCCTGGGACACCCTGTATATACTGCTCTTGAATGTAACTGTACTTCTGTATATGTATGTTCCCTTAAATGGCCTCCTTGATGATGGCTTAGTAGTAAGCTGGAAAATGTTGGGCGTATGATAACCTAAGTAATAAGTAATATAAAAACCAGTCAATGTATTTAGTTGGATTCTGACAAATAATAACATGATCATGGACAATGAAAAAAAAAAGCAAACTTCATGTGTTGCATAGTATTTTACAACAGATCTCATGATTGTACATCTCAAAGTAAATTAAGTGTTCAACCCTAAATCTAGGTAGTTATTTTTGAATACCCTGAACATATTCTGATAGTACAAGTAGAATAGTGGGTGAATGGTTAACAATAGTTTACAGAAAATTCAGTTGGACTGAAGTGTGGTTTTCACTGCTAACCTGCATGTGTCTTTTACAAAGCTTGTGTGCTGTGGAATATGACACAGAGGTTTGTGTATGATACATATGAAAGATATAACAATAGCCTATAACAGTGTGCCATAAGGTCCCAACAGCTTTGATTGTTTACTTGGTGGTGAGTTACAGTCTGAAGGTTTATGCACTTTAGCAACATTATATGTAAACTAATTCTCATTTGATTAGTAGGGCAGTTACACCAAAAGTTGCAGCCACATCATTATACAGTGTCCCACTTGCTTCCGAACCCGAGATTTCTTTAATAATTTTACCACTAATGAGGATATTGCAACAAAATTTGAAGCAGACTTAACCTCATTGTGTAAGAAATGTGACGACATCATAACATGTGCTGGAAGTAGCCACCGTTTGCGTCCAGACAGGATTGAACCCGGCGTGCCATATTTTGGAAAGTCCTTGCCAGTACGTCCGCTTTCACTGCCAGAATTTCTTCAGTGATGTTTGCTTTCAAGGCGTCTATGGTTCGTGGTTTGTTTTGGTAAACTCTTCCTTTCAGATAGCCCCATAAGAAATAATCAGGCGGCGTCAGATCGGGCAAACGCGGTGGCCAAAGTCCCTTTGAAATGACACAGTCACCGAAAAAGGACTGAATTTTGGCCATGCTGACGTGTGAAGTGTGAGATGTCGCTCCATGCTGCTGGAAATATCCAATTGAGAGTTCCTTATCGTCCAGTTGATTTACAAAGGTGTTGAAGATTTCCATAGATGCAGCTGTTGTGATGGTTGCATCGAAGAAGATGGGACCATTTATGTGCTGCCGGGACATCCCACACCAAACACCAATCTTCTCTGAATGAAGGGGTTCTTCATGTATCGCTTTGGGACTTTCACTTGCCCAAATACGGGAATTTTGAGAATTAACGTATCCCGACAGGTGAAACCACACCTCGTCCGTGAACCAAGTGTAGTCCAGAATGCCCAGTTTGTCTGAAACCATCGACAGTATGCCACTCTTTTCACTTGGTTGCAACAATCAGGTGCACTACAGACACATTCCTCTTCATTTCTCACACAACGAACGTACTCCTGTTCAAATTTCGTTGCAATATCTTCATTGGTGTTAGAATTATTAAAAAAATGCCTAGTTCGGTAGCGAGTGGGACACACACTGTATTACAGTGCTGGCTAATAATAATGTTGTCACATAATTGTGTTTGTTTATAAGGTACCATGTTATAGATGTCAGCCCTTTGTGGTCCATTGTCAAAAGAAGTTCAGCTTGCTAATCCAGATGGCACGAACATGAGACCACAAAGTGTTAAATTAGATTAATTCTAATGTGTGCCTTTTTCTTTTTGTGTCCATGTTTAGGATTCCAGTCACCGTGAGGTAAAATAAAATTGATGTTGTGTTATATCATTGCTTACAGCTGTCACATTTGAAGCTGTGTAGTTGTTGCATGTGCCACTTGTTCTGGAACAGTAGTGCAGTACTACTGGAAAATGCATTTCTGTGCTGATAATTACCCATGTTCCATCTGTGGTCAGTGGGATAAATCATTCTTTAGAGTCAAGATCACTGGGGCAAGAGGTTGAGCACCATTAATGTAGATCTGAATTACACAGTTTATGCTTTCATCACAATGTGAATGTGAATTATTTGCAGTTACAGCATGAAAAATGAGAAAGTTCATAGTCATGACAAGTCATTTTCACCTGATTCTAATAGTGTAATTGAATCAAATTGTCACTGGCATGAATTTTTATTGTAGTAAAGGTACAAAGTAGAATCATAAGCTGTTACAGAAATCATGTGGGTTGCATGAATGATTTTGAGTTGGCATGCTTCTTACTGAAAGTTTGGCTGTGAAATCTTTATGGATATCATCCCGTTGTGTGTGTGGATTTTTGGCTGTGAAAAATTGCATGTAATGGGTAAGTTTCTTACACACTGGTATCAGTAATGGTAGAAAAACAGGACAGAGGGCTAAGTATGGAAAATACCCAAAATACCGGAGACAAAACATTCTTCATGGTCATCTGTGTTTCATCACTTAGAAAAAAATTTCAATAAATGGTTCAGGCCAGAACAGTAGTCTGTCTTTTGTATAATATAACAGCCATTATCTCTTATTGCCTTCATATTTCATTCTCAGAATGTTGTTGCTAAGCAAATGGAGACAGGTCTTGTGGTTTATGATAGACAAAGCATATAAAGTAGCATTATTAATAGTTAATTTGGATGCATTATACCAAACTGTGATTGATGTTCCCATGTTGTTAGACATTTACTCATACCCATTCTTAGCAGTAGTAAATTCAGATAGCTGATACCTGTGCTAGAAATTGCATGTATGTTGACTTTGCAGTTTTTGGTCAGTCACAACATATTTGCAAAAATTTATCATATTTGTCTGTCCAAATGTAAGAACTTGAAAACTGCTGCATGGATTCAGTATTAGAAAGTTTTAATACAGTTTGTCACTAATCTAGGGCTGGTGCAAGGGTGTCTGGCAACCTAGTTAAGCCACTGTGTATGTCCCCTAATAATTTTTGATGAAGACTGAAGTCTTCTGGGATATGACAGTGTATTGATTGGTAACAGTTAATGACATTTTAGAGGAACTTGCTGCTTCCCTCTTCAGGGTCTTATTAGTCCAAGAACTATTTGAGCCCTGAAGATAGAGGCAGCAGGTATGTATGAAACTTGGCAACTATTTCCAGTCAGTATGGTATCATATTCTAGAAGACTTGACTCTTCTTGACCAGTGTGAGAACCTCAAATTGCACAGATTTTGAAAACCTGATGTAGGGATTATTTACTGCATTGTTACTGTGACTCTGAAACAGCTATTTATAACATTTAGGCCATGTGTTAATCTTGTGGCTTCATTTTTCATGTCATTAGGTACTTTGTAGAGACAGGTTATTAAACAACAGTTACAATATTAATAGGTGCATTTGGAGAGAGAGATTATTAAATAACAACAACAACAATAATAATAATAATAATGAATTGTAGTATACAATATAAATTCCTACTTTAAGTTTAATTAAAACAGTGTACATACTCTTGCCATAGAAGGTGCACTAATAAGTTGTTTCAGATCAAGATTCCAGCAGTTTCATATTCTCTTGACGGAGTTTGGTGTCATCTTCGTCCATAAATTTGTGTTTATCAGTTCTGACTTAGATAATTTTTGCTCACTACTGGCTATGGACAGATGCGGTGTCAAGAGAGTTCATAAAGTAATAAACACATTTGGGACCCTAACTGCCAGTTTCTTTTGGCATAAAAGTTTTCAAATGTCTGGTGGTGATGTTCAGTTCTCAACCATCTCACAGTGAACTGTAATTCACTATACCAGTGTGCAGCAACAACATCTTTGTTTTCACCATGTTTTAAGGCTGACTGTTCCTGATTCAGCTTATGCATTCAACTCCTGAGCAGGTCTCTTTGCTGCATTTAGTGCTTTCTCAAATTCTCCATAATTCCTGCTCTTTGCAAGGTACTTTTTTGTTTTCCTCTGCTGGGCAGTTGAATAATATATGTTTGAATTCTTTTGTTGAATTTTTATGCTAGCTGTATTATTTTAAAAGAGACTATTATTCAGTACAGAGGGACACAGTAAACTTGAGATGGAAAATTTGAGTCTGCAGGCTGTAACAACTGTGAAGATCTGCCTCGTGATCCTGTAAGGGAAATATCGTCAAGAGATTTTAATTAAAACAACAGGTATATTGCTTAGCAGGCAGTGAAGTGCTGATTTCAGTGCACTGATGTAGCTTTATTTGGTCTTTGACATTATAAAACCTCCCAACAGTGTGTTTACTGATAGGTAAGCATGTACATTTACAAGGTCAAATAATATTGTTACCATCCAGGCATCATCATAAACAACCATATTTAGGAATATAGACTGCAGGGGAAAAAGATTCGTTGTGGATAAATATACATTTTTCTTATTTATACTGTATTTCCTATTGGTTTCATGTTGCTTCCATTGTTAAAGCATTGTCCTCTCTCTCAGAGGTTAAGTCTTCCATACCCGTTGGTTCTGTTCCCCATCCTGACCTTCCTGCCTCACTCCAAATTGTTGGATTTAGTCGCAAGAAAGATGGGTTCCTATCGTAACAAAACACTTTACCCTAACCAAGATTTGTTTAGAACGTAACTGTCCTCTCTCAACCTGTGCACGGGATGGCCACCTATAGGTGTGATGATACCAAAGGCTGTATAATACAATTTTGACCTCCTGATGATGAGCACATGGTGATCGAAACATGTAGAGGCATGAAATAAACTTATTGTAAAACAAAAAAATTTTGTGCATCAAGTTGGTTAACTACTGAGATAAATAACTGTCATACGTCTAAGTCAATCCTGTGTTCATGATTAGGTTTTTATATTTTTTACTGAGAGTAGGTTACTTCATGTTCGTTTGAAAGTTTTTGCACGTCCATATGCTGGCACCCTAGGCAGCCACCTATTTCACGTGATGGGTAACACCAGCTTTGAATGCATTCCAAGTTTGGTTAACATAGATCAGCAGTAGCAGACACTTTTCATGACGACCTAGGAATTTCTGCATGCATCTCTAGTGTAAGTTGCATAGAACTCACTGAGTGTTTGTTGTAGTAAAATATGTTTTGAACAGGTGTTGTAGGGAAAAATGAAACATGTTTTATGGGTGTGTGATTGCAACACCATTACCAGGTGTGTATTCACTGATTTATTTCAACTCAGTTTGGTGTCCAGAAGTTCCCTTAGAATTTTTGGAGTGCCATTTAAAAACCATCTGTATAATCAGTTGTAGTGGTGAAAATATCAAAGTGTTTTGTGTTTGTTGTTTGGATCCTTTCCTGCCAAGGTCTCTGTTCATGTATGTCATGTTGTTTTAAGTGTCAGTCCTTTGCTATGCACAACTCAGTACAAGGGTGACAGCAGAGTTGTTCCTTTCCATATTTAAGTACAGTACTGTTAAGATATATTGGAGAATGGAGATATGGCACCACATTTACTCAACTTCAACACTAGATTAAAGTGAATCGTGAGATTCACATTCCAGTCACAGTATGCCAGTATTAAGTAAAGAGGGGGTTTCTGTTGGCCCCACAGCCAGTCTGAACATGGTAGGCAGGAAAAAAAAACCCCTGTTTCTGCTGGTAATCAAACCACACTCTTCAAGTCCATAAACTAGTCATACAGACGGCCCTCTGTGTCTGACAAAAAAGGAAAATGCTAAAACTAAGTTTACCTTGCTGTTCATAACACACCTAAAGGAGTGACATTTAACCAACTGTTCTGGTAGCATCAGGATATAGTAATCTCGATTGTGTGTCAGAGGGTTAAATTATCTTCCCAAGTATCACATTTCATAGTAATTAGTTTCATATGATATGTGTACAGTGTATTGACTGTGTTTTGCTTAATAAATTTGCATGTAAGGGTGTAGATTTCTCTGTGTGGGAACAGATTAACATAATATATTATTTTTGCATGCTTGAAGGATGATGGTTGGTTTATATTTTAAATTAAGTTATGCAAGTGTGTTGGAGGACTATATTCTTGTGTGATATGATGGCAGGTGATTTTGCTGAGACCTATAGACCCTTGAAGATGCAGGCATTATGTTCCTTTTAAACATGGGGAGCTGATTTGTCAGAGATGCAGCATCATGTTGCTGAAGAATGGAGTCCTCAGATTTGTTTTCTTTGTTCTAACACTTGTAAATGGTGTAAAATAGTGAGGAGTTTGGTGTTGATCAAACATCAGAGTTTGATATCAACCTGTGGCTATAGCTATTTAAACATTTATGTAATCATTTTGTACATGTTTATTTTTAATTTTGTTCAGTGATGCAAACATATTGTACATTATATTTTAATTCTCAGATTTTGTCATTGGTCAGTGTGAATGCAAAGCAAGCATTTTCTTCTCATATTAAGTTACAGCACTAATATATATTACTTAGTTACATCTCTTAGTATTTGTTTATCAAGGAAGTCAGTAAGGTTCAGCTTGTACAGCATGTTTATGCTGGAAAACCATAGCAGTTGCTGGCTGCCAAACACACGTTAACATAGCGCTCCAGTAGTACCTGCTATGCAATTTGTAGATGTGTTATTGCATATGCACTCCTTTGAAAATGAAGGGTTCATTAAAATGGACTTTGTGGTAAAGATATGGGTAAAGGTGAAGGTAAAGTTTGCCCAGTAACAAGCCATGAAGACCGAGAGGCGGAGTAGTGGTATAGCTGTACTGTTTGTCTAACCACAGCACTGGATGGGGGTGGGTGGTCAACGCCATGCCCAGCATGCTTCCCTCCTGGGAAAGAGACTTGGTGCTCATTGTACAGGAGGCTGGTTGGGGTCACAGGGTCAGTCTGGATAGATGCAGAAAATCTCGTCCAGATTCTGTGAAATAAAATTGTTCGGAACGGGAGGGAAGTATCTATGACATTGAATTACATTACCTGTGTGTAAAGCTGTGTTACACTTCAGCACCAACAAGTTCTAAATAAGGAGGTAACAGATAAATCTTTAATTACCCAGAAAAAGATGTTTGTCCAAAATTTCAGAAATAAATTTTGAATTGATTTTTGCAGTGATGTAACATGGTTCTGTTCCTCTGTGTTGTGATGCTGCATCACAGGTTTACCAGACCCTGGTATTTTGAATTTAGTGTATTGCTTCAAAATATTGGAATTCCATTACCCTGTGACATAGCATCATAATCCCTGAAAAATTGCATCCTCACTTTTGAATTCCATGTAACAGTTACTTAAAATCTGAAGTTACTAGGAAACTCTGCATTGGTGTTATAGTGACCAGACTGTTTAAGGAGTGATTACTGTTCATGCTGTAAGTAATGTGAAGCACATAAGTGCACACTGTGGACATAATGTAGAGTTGTTGAATGTTAAAGCACAGTAGCCACTATATGTACCATTTGATTTAACATTTGGAATCTGTGTGTGTTGCCCACAGAATGTATTTATGCATTTTATGTAATGCTGAGAAAAGTTGGCAATTATTTCCTTGTGTAACATTAGCACTAGCCTGTTCAGCTTTATAATTGAGGTGCACTGTTCACTATGAAGTAGGAACTGAGTTTTTGAATTCTTTAGATGAACAACATGCATCACACACTGGTTTAAAGGGTTGAAGAAGGGGAATTCTTCAACTTGATTCCATGTTCAGCAAGATGCAGGGTGTACTTTCTTACTGTGTGGCAGTATAAAATTGTGGTTTAAATGGATTGAAAACATGATGCTCTGTGGGAGGTGTGTGTAGTAGCTGTTTGTGTTGGAATGAACCACAAGTGGAATATCTACTCAGTCATGTCTTTGCATCCATCTTTGCCACTACCATGAAAGCAACTGATGTTTGTTCTGCCATATACAGACCTACATCTGAACTGCAGTGATTGTTGTTGGAATTACTGGAACAGTTGAAGTTGACTTGTTTACGCCTCTGTGAAAATATGTGATTATAAATGAACTTCTTGTTGATTCACAGCCTGTGAATGATGGGGAAAGGAACAGTACTGTAAAACTTTTTTTTTGGCACTGTTTAGACAATAACAAGTTCTTAGTATTCAAGAATTTAAAAACATTTTGTTTCGCTTTTTGATATATTGGCTGTGGAGCCAAAGTGGATGTTGGTTGAAACCCATCGAAAATTGTCGAGACAGAGCATAGTTCTTTACACACATTATTTTCCTTGTGTTTTGTAACTGATGCTATGTAGTAAAATGAATTAACATACATACATGAAAATTTGAAAATCTGTTACACCATATTTAGAGGAGGTAAGTAATTACATATTGACAAGAAGTATCAAAGCCCTTTTCTGGGACAAATGCTAAATTTTGGGGCAAGGAATTGTTTTATATCCTAATCAATACAGTATGTCTGCCATATAAATTTAATTTTGTTTGGTGGCTTGGGTCCTTTTCTGGCATGTTTTTGGATACTTTACTCTTTTAATTGATTTTCCAGCTATGAATATGGTCATATTGTGTGATTTGGAATTGTAGCATTTTTTTATTTATTGTATTTCTTTATTACTGTTATTTATTTTTGTTTGTATGATGTTGTTCATTGAAACAAATTGTTGTTGTGTTACAGATTGTGCCAAATTTGGTGCGTATTCTAAAAAATCTAATATTAGCAGGATATTCCCCAGAACATGATGTCTCAGGTGTTAGTGACCCCTTCCTTCAAGTAAGTAAAGTTTTTGTGAAATGGTATTAATTTTTAATTAGGGGAAAATTAGTTGTTCAGCTACTCATGAATGGAGTGTAGGATCTAGGCTGCTTCTGACCTTAAAAGTACATGCTACAACTCTTAATCACAAATGATGATGTGTCATGGTGTGTGGTGTGGAGGGAATACCACAACCAAAGTCAAGTGTTAAAAGTTATAGTGTTAGAACAATAGCATCTGTTGTGAAGGAAATGCCTCTACCTGGATTCTTATCAAGGAGTCTGGTTTCATTCTGTTTCATTCAGTCCATGTGGGATATCTTGGTGACACAGTGGTACTGGAATAGGATTTTCTCCAAATACTTCAGTTTCACTCTGTCACTATTCCCAGATGCTGTGTTTTTATAATTATGTGGCATCCAGGGCTGGTACGGCCATCCCATAGTGGCTGCGATACTGGAAAGTCATTCCCATTCTATCCCAAGAATTGAAGAAAACAGATGTTTATGTACTTCACAGGGGTTTTTTTATCATAAAGCGTGAATAATCTATTCATTAACATTTACCAGAAATGATGCTTTACTTCAAGGAGTTATCATGCCCTTGTAACTTTCAGACAGTAGATTTATGCACTGAACCATCTGCAGGGAAGTGTTCAGACATAAATGAGGTACAGTGAGTGGGAAATATAGAATATTACACAACCAAGAACTGCATGACTACTATAGGTGACAAATAAATGGGTACCAAAGTCCAGTAAGGTAGTCAGGGCTGGGCATGTAGCTGCTGGCTTAGGTTAGTGACAAGTATCATGCTGTTATAAATGTAATGAAACAAACCTTTGGGCCCCATAAAGGGCAGAGTATTTTTTACTTATCTTCTGAGGGGTTTTTCATCGTGAAAGTAGTTCAGTATGAATTAATTTAATCTTTTTTTTTTATATCCAGGTTAAGATACTGCGTCTACTGAGGATACTTGGGAAGAATGATGCAGAAGCATCAGAAGCAATGAATGATATTCTTGCTCAGGTGGCAACGAACACTGAGACAAGCAAGAATGTTGGTAATACAATCCTCTATGAGACAGTTCTTTCCATTATGGATATTAAGTCTGAGAGTGGGTTGAGGGTGAGTTGCTGTACACTGTTTATCAAAGAAAGTTTTTCAGCATAGTATTGGTAACCATCCCTGAATCATCATACACAATTATGCAAGTCAGAATTAATGAGCCAATAACATGTCAAATTATGGAATGGATGATTGGGGTTGGGTTGGTGGTAGCAGAATGGGTATTTTCTTTGCCATGCTGGCTTTGGGACTCACCAACTTTTATGCCTTGGGGTTCCTATGGCCCCCTTTCCTGATGGAAAAGTAATGACAGTATGAAGCTGTCCACTTGCCTCTGCCTAATGCTGAGGTTAATGGATGGAACTGTACTTAACCTGTCCCTTGCCTTTGGGGTGTGCAAGTATTTGGAGAGGGGGGGGGGGTTGGAATTTGGGAAATCCTTCGCTCAAGTCATGGCTTATTGACTGAATAGTGTGACTTAGGGTTTTTATGATTTTCTTCAGTCTATCCAGGCAGTTTTTCTTAGTTTGAATCCATCTGTTCAGGCATGACAGCTTTCTTCCACATCATTTTCAGTTTGTTAGTCAAGGATCATCCTATTATGTGACACTGTATGGTTTGAGCTACTGACAGCATTGTGAAATAAGCCATAAGTAAATATATAAAACTGACATAGTATGTGGTACAAAATTCTTTCATTCTTCTGCCTTAAAGGGACTGTTGTGTTGCAGTATCATATATCTTGATGCCATGTTTTATTTCAGGTTCTTGCGATCAACATTCTTGGAAGGTTTCTGTTAAATAATGATAAGAACATTCGTTATGTAGCTTTGAATACACTTCTGAAGACTGTGTACATTGATACTAGTGCTGTGCAGCGACACAGGAGTACCATTCTGGAGTGCCTCAAGGTACCCTCTTTGACTTCATATCAT
>Ga0123352_10019868_pt1 | contig 10705 bp, 10 predicted proteins | sample TergutLab28metaG_FD_89700 | JGI IMG/M metagenome (GOLD analysis project Ga0123352, IMG submission 89700) | Labiotermes labralis P1 segment gut microbial communities from Petit-Saut dam, French Guiana - Lab288 P1 | ecosystem: Host-associated > Arthropoda: Insects > Digestive system > Gut ... | reverse complement strand
GTTGTTTTTTTGTCGTTTGGTTGGTGTTTCTGAGTGGGTTTTGAGGTGGGGGGTGATGGGGGGTGGTAGGGTGAATTTCTTTCATTGTGTTTTTTTTTTTTTTTTGGCAGGGGGGATGCATGGCGGTGGGGTGCAACTTGCTGTGACAGCAAAAAGATTTTAGGAACATTAACAGATGAAGTAGTTGCAGAAATTGCAAATGGCAATGATTCTGACATCAGTTTTGTATGAAGATGGAACCATCAAAATCATCTCTCGATGTCATTGAAGAGATATTTGGGAATAATCAGTTGACTGGCCAACCAAGATTTTTTAAGGGGTTGGTGTCCCACACACCTTTCCTTGTAGCCAATTCTGCAGTGCAGTTTGCATTGCAGGATGCCACAACCTGACTGATTACCTCTAATATTTTGTAGTCCTGACCTACAGATTATCATCAGCCATAACAGTGTATACACCACAGCAAAATGCATCCGTTTCAGAAAGAGTGTACAAGGCATTAATATGGCGAGACTTGGCTGAGCATAACAACTACAGAATGAAAAGTTCTTCTGGTCTATAATGCAGGACTCCCACAGTCTCTGACTTGAGTGCTGCTGGTTGGACTGAGGCATACTTCTGACACTGATACTTGTGTTCTTTGAAATTATGGAAAGAAAACAAATGCATGCTTGTTCTCAGACACTCATCTCAAAAACAACAGCAATGCAAGTACTAATGTGAATGCTTAAAACCTGCCCTGTTCTGAGTGTTCTCACTGAGGAAAACAACTTGGTGAATGCCTGCTGTGTTTTGGTTGTACGGTGGGTGAAATGTTGGAAACTGTGGAGTAATTGTAAGATGTGTGAAAATGTATGAGGCCACAGTTTAGAAATTTGTGATGCGATGCATGGGGGAAAGGGGGTTGGGGGATCCTTGTCTGACACAGTGGAATTTCTGTTGCACTCTTGAAAGGGCAAACTTTCTGGGGATATACAAACGGTTTAAAATTTGAACTGTTTGCAGACATTAAATGAAATTGTTTTATTTAAAATAGCTTACTATATGTGCTTTGTCCACTATTGCAGATTAGTAATAAAACACAAGGGCACAGTCTGATCTTATCCCCAACACATAGTGTGCCGTTTTAATGTGGTGTTATGGGCAAAGTACATTAAGTAAATGATCCCAAATGTGATACCACTATCAGGATCCTATAGTGTTTTTGGTTGAATGTAGTTCAGATTTGATCATAAAATGTTAAAAGAACTACGAAAACAGGCCACAGTAAAAGAGCACACAGCATATGGACCTAGAAATGTAAAAGTATTATTGCACGTAAAGAATGAAGTGAAGTGTGGATACTAAACTTTGTTAACATCTTGCATTTATTGTGTGTTGTAAGCAGCAGTGTCAGAAGATGTTAAATTTATATTTTGTGTGAAAGAATTTTTTGCTGAACTTTCAGGATAACTTAAGCCTTTTTCTTTTCTTGCAGTAACAATATTTTCCATCCCAGTACCTGGTAATGCAAAAACTTCAGTTTGTGGTGCTTTCAGAAGGCCTGACAAGGGATTCATTCTTGTGTCACATTTGAGCAGTTTGTTATTTGTAACATGGTTTCCAGGGTTATGTATGCCGAACATGCAGCTTCCACTGTGAAGAGGAGCCAGAAATGCTGAGCCATGTGACTTCAGAACATGGAAATTCTCCAGAGTGCTCTGACAACTCTGATGCTGAATCAGAAAGTGAGCTGGAAACAGAGGATGAAGAGAAATATACAGCAAAGAAGCCAAGGACAGTTTCTTCTGCAGCATCAAGATATAAAGCATATGCCAAGATGAGTGAGTTGGAGTATGGTGACATGTTTGTAGTCAGAGTGTGACAGAATTGCCATAGAAATAGTGCAACATGTAATTTAATTACATTACATTGCATATTACAGACTTCAAAATTAAATAAAGATTTAGTAATGCAGTACTGCTATAAATATATTAATAAGAATAGTTCAATTTCTCCATTTTTTTGAAAGCATTAATGTACATTGTTGCCACTGACCACATTTCAGAAGCATGTCCTTTTCTTTACATGGTAATTCTTATTGTTTCAGTGGTTTTTAGAAAGGTATTTCTGTAATTATGATAAAATCCTTGTGTAACTTCTACGACAAATGTAACTGATAAAAATGTAATGAAAAGGAGAAACAGCATTATGGATAGTTTGTGGAGGGCATGAAAAGTGTAACATTTTGACAATAGTTTGTAGGTTGAAGTTCGTAGATTTTGCTTTATTTTGAGATATCATATTCACCAAAGCAACAGAATTGGCCAGAACATGTTGCTCTTACCATCCAAGTGCAGCATTCATAAAAGTCCTATTTCATGTGACACTAAATCGTATCCATATGATGCATACAACAGCCCATTAAATTGAGAGTATCACGGTATTTATCCAAGACTAAAATTTGTCTTGTGACACAACTAATTGGAGACTAGGATAGCTTCATTCATATAGCAACTTGCTATGGGCTGGTTGGTTAAGGATTTGAACCTTTGTGGGGGCAGAAGATTTTCTGTTCTCGACACTTGTCCAGCACAGCAATGGGGCCCACCCAGCCTCCTGCACAATGTGCATCAGGGTTCATCTCTGGGGGTAAATCAGCCAGGGCATGGCATTGACCACCCACCCCCTTGAAGCACCAAGGCTAAGAATGACCGCAACTATACCTTTATTCCTGCTCTGCCTGCATGGCATGCTATGGGGTGACCTTTACCTGTACCTGTACTTTTACAGAACCAATCAGATTTTTTCTATCACTGCATAAGCACTCCTCTCATAAGTGTATTTACAACTCTTGTCTGTATATCTCATCTTAACTCAACTTCTTAAATTAGAAGCTTAAAAATGAAAGAAGGAAAAGTTGAAACATGTGGTGGTTTTCTTATATTTTAGGAATAGCCAACAAGATGAAATTCTTATTGAGAGAATCAAGTGGTCCAGTGGTGGGTGACAAGCCGTATGTACCTGCAGTGAAGTGGACACTGACTTTGTAAGTTGTTCTCCACCATATGTATGGAGCTTAATTTTAAACACCTTTTATGTCGCTGTGACAAGAATTATCTCTGAGGAAGACACGTATAATACAGACCTCTAATATTGGGTACAACTGTTGTAGTCGCATTTCAATCACTCATTTGCACTCCAAGTTAGATTTCACATCACCAAAGCCTGGTGTTCATAGAACTGTCTTTGTGGAGGAAGACAATTGGGTTGTAGGCTTCCAGTCTTTACCCATTAACATGAACAATTCCAGTGTAGAATACCTTACTGTACCATAGGACAGGCATCACAGTGGCCCTTTTACCTCGACCGTTCCCATTCTTTTGTGCAGCCCTTTGCTTAAGCATTCAGCAGCCCCACACCTTGAACAAAGGGCAGTTCTTGGCTGATGGAGATGTCAGCACAGAAACCTGGTTTCAAGAAAGGATGCCTCAGTTGCCCAAATCTTAATGTTGTCAGTTCCTCAGTCATAAAGAACTTGTGAAGCCATTGCAGGTGCCTTTTTGCATCTACCAGCCCCAGTTTAAATAAATGTACTTTTCAATGACAATTTCCTGTTAGAAGGCCCATCATTATTCTTAGCTGGTTTCTGCTCACATTGAGTAACTCCCCAGCTCTTGTAGCAGAGGATATTTTAAGGAAGCCCTTAGCCTGCCTTTGTCCTCAAATGGATTGCCAATACTTCCCATGTGTCCTGCTCGCCCTTATCATTCCCCAGTCAACCTTTGTAGATGTGCCATGGCAGGCCCACATCATGTAAGTGGATGTGAGGAGCCCTGCCTGGCTTATTAATAAACTTTTTCATTTTTATCAATCCCCATGTTACCCAGGTGCCATATCAGCTGAATCCTGTCTTGTTCTGCCTGTTTCAGCTGGGATGGATGACAGTCCCAGACTAATTTAGAATTTATCTGAAAATTGTTGTGGACATTTATTGCTGCTTGGCTGTTAGAAAGAATATAGATGTTCCTACCCTTGTAGCTCTTTTCTGCATTCTCCATTACACATGCCTTAATGGCACACATTTCAGCCTGGAATACTGTGGCATGGAGTCCTAGGCTGAAGCTATGCTCCCTTCTCAAGCCCCATCTGTACAATCCAGCACCAGTGCCTTTATTGGACTTGGACTCGTTTGTGTACCAGACCAGTCCTTGTGTATTATTTGGTGTAAACCCATTGTGTTTTTCATGCCTGTCAGTAATCTCAGCATAACATTTGTGTCCTCTGTCACTGATCTCCATACTCTTATCTGCATGTAAAAGGTAAAGCAGTCCCATTACAGGCCTGGACAGGCCCAGAGGGTTCCAGGAAGTTAAGGTTCCCAGATTTCATGACAACGGCACAGGATGGTGGTAGGTTGCATGGAGTCATCTGAGAGACAGTAAAGTATGGGCCTTGCATGTGTGATGAGGTGGTCTTGGAGAGATTAAGTGTGTCAGTGGGTTAATATTAAAATGGTTAGCATGTCCGTGGGTTTGATTCCTGGCATGGACAAAAGATTTTTCTCTTCCCCACAATGTATAGGGTGTCTCTAGGATGTATCCAGCCTCCCGTGGGTACTGGAGGGTTGACCACACATCTTCTAGTGCTTAGGTTTAAAATAAAAGGAACTGCTGCATTTTCCCAAATGCAAGACGACTCCAATCCAAGACAACCCCATAAAAAAATACTTCCGCGAAATGTAAATTTATTTATACAAATCTATGATGACCCCCCCAACAATAAAACATCTGATAACAAGAAATATTTTACTCTTGATTTCATATACTTAATACACAATGCACATCAGCTTCTATCTACCTTTATCAATCTGTGTCACTCTATCCATCTTCACAGTCAGTGCTTTCATCTTCCCCTATCACTTCTAACATTTCCATCCTCATCACTGCCATTCCACAACATATCATCATCAGTCCCATCCATTGCTTTGGATATACAGCACTTCTTAAAACCCTTCACTGTCACTTCTGGTGAGATGTGTGCCATGCCATTATGATCCACACCAACTAAGTATTCCATTTATATTTCTTGGTTTTATAAAATTACTTTAACCAATAAAGATTCACAGTTTTCTCTGCAAATGATTTTAATAGTGTAAAGAATTTAAATACATGTGTTCTGGATTTTTGTGTCTTGTCTGTAGGCTGATCAGACTGAACTTGTGGCTCTTTTTATTGTTTTTATTTGGTGGAGTGGTCCAGGTTGTAAATTTTAGCTTTGTAGTTAATTTTAAATTTTCCCATAGCCATTTTCCTATTTCTACCCGTGGACTAGATCTGTTCTGAGGTACATATTGTAACAAGTTAGTGTTACTGTGATGCCCAGTGACTGAGAATAACCCAATCTGTGGGGTCCAGCAGGTTAGGTGCTTCTTTGCCTGAAAACAGAAACAAAGCCAGCTTACTGAACATCATGCTCCTTCATAAAATTAGACTGTGGACAAAGCCCCCAAAAAAAGAGTATGTCCGGTAACTTCAGTCATGCTGTGTACTGTCTCTTGGATTTCTTGACCCTTGAAGATGGGACCAATAGGTTGTTCCAAAATGTTAGTAAGGAATTACTACTCTACACTGCATAGTACCTCACAAGAGCACAGATCTCACTTGATGATTTGGTACTGCAGGCCTTGGTTTGGCACTGCATGGTACATTTCACAATGATCCAGTTTGGCGCCATCCAGTTCAGCACTTCATACGTGAATTTTAAGATGGCCTCACATATTTTAAGTGTCATATTTAAGGAAAAACCTTGTCTTACATTTGAGTAAATATGATACATCTTCACTCCTGTATGCCTTCATGGTGCATACAGGGATTTTACCTTCTTTTTATCATATCCATTTTGCCTTTTTGGAGTTCTGTGTAGTGAAATTGACATATAAAATTTCATGTAATCCAACATCTTATCCTTCAAATAAAAGTCTAGAATGAGATCTTCCTTCAGAGGAATGTCAGTGTCAATAATTATATCAATTTCAGCTCACTCATCAGTTTCACCATCACTGTTGTCACTCTGCAAAACATAGTACTTTCATAGACACTAGTAAGTACTTCTGTTTTCACATTTTTGTCAGTGCAGATTTTTGCACTTAGTAGGAGATGCCATGACTGCCTTCTTGTAAGTTATGAAGGTAACAGAATGATCTGCACTACATGTAAGCTATGTAACTAGAACTTGTAAATAGAAAGAGAGAGAGTTGCTTCACTGAAACATCATAGCATGTGTTTGAATGTTTATCATATCCAGAAAGTTGTGCATAGTGACCCTGATGGCTGCACATTGTTGGAAAATGGATGTTCTTCACTCTGATGGCAGCTTACACAAAAGTGGCTATATTACGTACTTGTTCATTAATTATCTGAGACATTATTGGTTTAAGAAACTAAATTTATTTGTAATTCTTTAAGTATGAATATTGTTGTTTTCTGGGTTGTGCCACAATTTATTATGGTAGAAGTGTACCATTGTTTCAAACAGTCTTACTGCCTCTTTCCTCAGGGTTTTTTTTAAATCTGTATGATGTTAGAGGCTGCAGGATCCTCTGAAGTGTCATTGTGCTACTATAGTACAGTGCATGTTTTTGGCCAGTGGAATTTTCAAACAGTAGTCTAGGAATGAGTAATTAAGGCAGCAACAGCATCATGTTTGGTGTAGTCCTCTGTCTTCTCCCTACATACGGTTGACCTTGTCACATTGAAGTTCCAAGCAAATAAACACCGACCCCTCACCACTTTACACACCCATTAGGCCCATCCACCAGCTCTGTTAACTTCTCAACCAGCCAAAAACCATTCACTGCATTGCACCAAACTGCTTGGCATCACATCCCGGCAGAGAGAAAGCTTTATCTGTACTTTATTGAAAGAAGTTGTCAGCAGCTCAAATTACAGGGCATGGATGAGCAGACTACAGTCAGTCTGCAGGCCAGATCTGGCCTTTAGCATCTTTTACCATGGCCACAGGGCTAGTTTGAGAGCTCTAACTATGAGATTTATTAGTCCATCTTTTAAAGGCAGTTTCTGTTTCCTTAGAATAGATTCATGGCACCTGTAGTAAGTTACACAAAGCTTTACTGTCTGTAATTATTTGGGATTTTCTTTGTTGGAACGTTACTGGTAAGCTGTTAATGTCTGAATGTACTGTCCAACCGTTTTGGACTTCTGTGTTTTAGACACATATTTTGTTACCGCTGTGGATCATTGTAACTTGACTTCGGTGACTTTCTGTGAACAGATCTGCTACCAGTACCAGTAATATTCATTACAGTTGTAATCCCAAAATACACAATACCACTGGGGAATACCTGTAGCTCTTGGGTGCCGAAATTAAGTGCATAGTGTACTCTTCAAAAGACCCAGGATTTAAAGGCCACCAGTTACTTTGGATCTTCATGGCTGATGACTTTGGTTGACAGGTTTTCTCAGCATCAGACTGCACATCAACTAAAGTCATCTGTCGGCCCCATAGGGTTCATACTTGTTGATAATAGATGCTAATTATAATGCAGTGGTGCTTCTTTTTTTTTTTCCTCCTTCTTCTTCTTCTTTTAGTCACCTGGAAAACTACATGCAGTCACTGTATCCCAACATTCATTCCACATCTGATGACTGGGTAGCTTTGACCTGTGCAGCTGCTGCACAGTACCTGCCTCACACAGAGGAGTCAGTTCAGATCTCCCGTCTGTGCATGAAACACAAAGTGTTGCTGCATCCACAGAAAGCAGTAAAACAGTGGAAACGCCTCAAGCTGTTCGAAGCAGAGATCATTGATGGTACAGTACCAGAATATTATCTCCATTCATCATAATGTTGTGTCACTGCACATTTCTGCAATCCTACTTGAGAGGAACTAAAACATGGAATGTAGGAACCTACAGAATTTGATTCTTGCTTTTATTATGGTGGTGTTAAGGTGGTTTAACATGCTTAAATTTAGTTTAGGTGGGATAAACAAGAAAACTGTACAGGATTTTATGCAGTTTTCTTTCAACAAGTGACTACTGTCAAACGACATTATAACGGCACTGTTTGTCCGTCACCAGTATTGGTTTTGAACAGGGTGAGGCATTCAAGTGATGCTATATTCATATTTCTTATTTGTGTTTCATGTATTTTTATTTATCCTCTTCACAGTAAAACCTCATCAATTCAAAGTGCTTGGACCAAAAAATCAGTCTTCAAATTATACAATTTCATATAAACCAGTTTTTTTTTCAACAAATCCTCATCTGTCGTAAGGTTATTTAAAATCATGACATAGCATTGTAAAGAATGGTTCTTTTATATGGCAACATAATTACATACACATTTTTTTGTTATTTATTTTGTGCACACCCATTATGTGATGTACAACAGTTAACAGAAATAGCCTGCATAGCGTCTTCACATCTGTCAAACTTCGGCTGATGTTATATTCATTGTTTCTTATAATAGGAGTCAATTGTGCTTGTTTCAAACCATATTATACACCTTATGTTTATTGGACCATGCATCATTGTGACAGTTGAAGAATAAAAGACCAGCTTGGTGTCACTTGCTATTTTATTTCACTTCTTATGTGCTCAACATGTTTTGGACATTAACCACACCAAATCTCCAACACACATCGAACCAAGAACAATATGACCGATGTGGTAATTCAACAGAATAGTCGCAAGCTCCTGATGATGGATATATTAATGTCCAAAACATGTTGAGCACATAAGAAGTGAAATAACAATAGCAAGTGACATAAAGTTGGTCTTTTATTCTTCAACGTATTATACACTTTTGGCACAAAATTTTGAAGTTTTCCCATAGATTTCACAATTTTGTCATTTGCATCGCATGTACTCAGTACTCAATCCAGCACCGATGATGGCATTAGAGCGTCCTTCTTCAGGGGTTGGGCGGTTAGGGGCCAGGTTTTCTCCATTTTTCCCCTTCCTCACCTACCATATGTTTCAAGCTGGGCTAGGTTCTTCTATATGTATTGGCTGTTTAGTGGTTTTGGGGACATTTGTCAACATTCAGAATTTCTTCAAAAGTACAGGGCAATCAGTGTAGCCCTACGGTTCCACCCATTTGCAGCTTTCTTCATCACTGTTGGTATTCGGTGAACTTGCAGTGCTGAAGCTACATTTGCAAAGTGGTTTTGAAGTACTGCAGGCATGATGGATTCTCATGCCATGGAGACACCGCACATGGCACGCAAGATGTTCCAGTTCCTTGCGTCTTTTGTGGGAACATTTCTGTTTCTCACAACAAGAAATGAACCAGATCTCTTTGATATTCTTATTTCATACAATAAATGATGCCCTGGTTCAGTGGTTGCAAGTACCTGCAATATTTGCCAGTAGGTACAAGCTGCACACAAGTTTCAACATAAGTCCCTTGTTGTTTGCAGCACACTGATCCATTAACAGAAGCACATTCCTGTTCTGCCATGCCATTTTGCTCTCAAAAGAGGCCAGCCATTCTCTAACCAGTCTTCCAGTCATCCATTCATTTTTTTATGATTTGTATTGATGTGATTAATGCCTCAAACCTTGCTTTTGTGCAGGAAAAGTACTTCAAATTAAAAATTAACTGTATTTGAAATTAACCAGATTAAATTAAATTAAGAGTCCTATACTTTGAGGTGAGGAATGACATTTGCTTTGAATGAACTGATACTTTGAATTAACCTATACCAAATTAATGAGGTTTTACTGTGTGTGTGTGTGTGTGTGTAAAGGGGTTTTGCTTATTCATGTGTTTTTCATTCATTTGTTTCTCAGTTGCTATGGTAAGTGCTGTTGCTAGAATATAGGGAAATCCTATTTGGGTTTAATATTTCCTAACTAAAAACATAGCAATTAAAATTTATAGAACTATTAACTTGCATGTCATTTTGTATGGGTGTGAAATTAGGTCACTTACAGAAAGAACGTGGTGATAAAATGGTTGAACCTAAGAGGGATGAAATAATGGGTGGGTGGGAGCTCGAGAAACTTGCACATTGAGGGGCCTCATTTGGATTTCTCACCAAATATTACTGGGGTGATCACATGGAGGAGAATGAGATGAACCAGGCATGTGGTAGAGATGGGGAAGAAATGCACACAGAGTTTTGGTGGGGAAACCTGAAGTAAAGAGACCACTGGAAACACCAAGGCATAGATAAATGGGATAAGAGGTTGTGGACTGGATTTATGTGGCAAGGAACAGGGACTGGTGGTTGGTTTTCATGAATAAGATAATGAGCCCCTTACATTTCATAAAATGCAGGGAATTTCATGAATAGCTGAGCATCTGTTAGCTCCCCAAGATTGGCTGTGCTTCATGGAGCTGCAAAGGGGGGAAGTATTAATGGTGAGCCATTAGTGTCTGTCTGGACCACCAGTCATATAGTAGCTGCAGAAGAAAAATGGCAAATACATTTAATGGATAGAAGTCAACAGCTGCTTACGCATCATTCATTATGATTAAGGTGCCTGGCAAGAAGTCCCTTTTTATGGAGCATTTTTTTCTACGTAACATTAACAGATTGATTGTATAGATGATTTCGCTGATTTGTATTGCTTTTAAATAAAACATCCTTAGAAATGCATTTTATATACTTAGATAACAAGGAAATTGGTAGTATTTTTAAGACATACTGCCTAATCTGTTTTATTTTCCAGAAAATACCATTTAGTTCTTTTTTT
>Ga0123352_10019867_pt1 | contig 10705 bp, 8 predicted proteins | sample TergutLab28metaG_FD_89700 | JGI IMG/M metagenome (GOLD analysis project Ga0123352, IMG submission 89700) | Labiotermes labralis P1 segment gut microbial communities from Petit-Saut dam, French Guiana - Lab288 P1 | ecosystem: Host-associated > Arthropoda: Insects > Digestive system > Gut ... | reverse complement strand
CGCAGGCTCCTGAGGATGGATGTATTAACATCCGAAACATGTTGAGCATTAAATAATGATATAAAAAAGCAAGTGACATCAAGTTGGTCTCTCTTTATTCAACTAAAAGACTGTACTTTGCCCATGCCGATGTGGACCCTTTCTCACAGAAAAGACAGTAGCTTCCTTTAGAAATACCATTCTGTCAGCGCTGTGTAGAGACATAGTCTCTGTTTATTCTCAGACTCATATGACACCTTGCATCTCTCAGAACAGAACGCGGGTAGGTATAACCCAATTTTAAAAATAGTAGCACTTATAATAACCACTAATATTTAAAACGTTAATACTGCTTTATAATTTGTTTCAGGTAAGTCTGATGCTATAATTTAGCGCTGCCAGAACTCCGCTGTCCCTGAACAGTGTAAGTCATTATTCTTAAACTGAATTTCTGTACCGCCAGTTATACTGTGTTCATTCAGACTGGTTCCACGCGCGGCAAACACTGCATAAGTTTGTGTGAAGCAATATTTTTCATAACACTCTTCACTGATACATGTAGTGTACATCTGATGGCAAACTTTAGTAGGATGACAGTTTTTAAGTCTACCTTAAGTAGGAATATGCATTAATACTGTAATTTTAATAGACTACTGCCTGTTCAGGCCTGTAATGGAACTGCATTACCTTTTTACTGTTTCTCTAAGTTATACGCCTGAGAAAGTTTTCAGATCGAGACAGCATGAAGACAATATTTTCGATTGTGTCTTTTTCAGCAAAATAAATATCTAAATGGGTACAAGTCGTTGTTTTTACATATCTTTCATTTAACATCTTCGTTCGTTTGTCACAGAAAAAAAAATTTAATAGGGTTAGAAATCCTTGCCTGTGGTTGTGACAAAATTAGGAAGATTATGATACGTGAAGACCTGTTCGTGAACAGGGCACAAAGTAATTCAATCAATAACTTTCGTACATATGCGGGTTATAGTTTTGGTTTGAAAGAATTGCTCTGTGGAAGGGGAAATAAAAGTGCCAGCACTCCCTGAGAAGTTATTAAACTGTACGTATTGAGATATTAAGGGTCCTAAACAATCTTGCTAAGGCATTTAAGCTCTACGTATTAAAAGTATGTGTCTTAACATTCCTCCAGACCTGATATTCACGTCTTAAAGTAAATATAATGACTTATCTCTAAACTATTTGACGGGCGTTTAAGCTGCACAAAGGAATAGTGTCTCCGTCTATCGCTGAATGGCAGAGCAGTTAGTGGATTTAAGGCTACGCGCGTTTTAAAATTAGCACGAGATTGCAGTAATGGTTAGCTGTAAGAAATATATTCTTTTTATTCTGCAAAATATCGCCTTTGTGACTGGATTATTCCTAGAGATGGTCTGTAGGGCTCTGAGCAAACAGAAATCTTTCGTCCATCTAGGAAGTCTAACCACAGTTTTTCTGATATTTGGCTTATGGCCTGGTCACTGCGCTCACTGAGCTCCCACGGCAGTTGTTTAACCTGAATTTGAAATCTGCATTATGTTAAGTGGACCGATTATTCCGTACTTCTGAACAGGTGCAGTGAAATTTATCTCATTTTAACATAGGCCTTATTCCTGTGAAACTTTATGAAGACGTATGTGAAACACTGAAGGTGCAGATCCGCACATTCTTAACTTCAGCGATGTGCCTCCTCCTGCGGAACCCGTCGGCTAGGAGATCGGGTGGAGAAGAGAAAATATCGGCACTTTCCGGAAATTGGATCCCGGTTTTACAGCCCCAAATCAATCACGCAATCAATTAAGCTAACTTCATTTACTTCTTTGTAATCACACGTTACCACACCGACGTCATGTCCATCACGAATGTCTCTTAAGATTATACGACGATGTTGTCTCTGCTGCAATTAAAACATCAAGAAGCCCATTATGCTGGGATGAGACGCTGCATCTGTGGGTAATCGGAAGCCGACATTTCGAAAGAACCTACTGTCCTCATTTTCAAAAGTCGAAGTGTCCATGGGCTCCATTTATCTAGCTACCCAGCGTCAAACCCAGAACAACAGAATCCCCAGCTACACCGCTGCAGAAACCTCCAGATTGGCAAATTGAAAGTTTTATACCTTCACAGCGCTGTTACCGGAAACTCGTTTAATTTCGGAAAGTCGTTCAGAAATGCTTCGTCCTCATCGCATTTCCGTGTTGCTCTAAACTAAATGGGAGAGTTTTATTCTCTGCCAAACTCGCAGCTTGGAATAATACAGGACTGTTGCAAAAAACCTTTTCCTTCTTATACTATACCTCATCCACCAGCCAATTGCGTTTCGAAGTCAAATTCTCCCATTATTAGCAACCGTGTTACCCTAGTTAGCACGTGTTTGTAAAATACTGATAATATAAGCAGTGCACTGTGAATTGCAGGTTCACGAACGTCACGAATTCAGTGTCGAAACTTTAATGACTTCTGAATGGTTACGTAGAAAGACAGCTGGTAATTCCAGTAAACTTATGTAGGGAAAATATCCTTCATTTTTGTGGTTTAAATTCTTTCGACTCTTCACGCTAGTAATTTTAATTTTTCAAGACCACGAGCAATTTCAATTATATTCAAAGATTCGTTTCATACCGCCCAGTAAAAGCATTCCCTCTCGGTTGCAAAAAAATGTAATGCTGTGTAAGGAAGTAGTAGGTCTCTGCTGGAAATCCATACAAAACACAAACGCGTTCTGTGGGAAGAAAATATAAATTATGAATATTAAACCTGGTGGTACGTACATAACAACAGTAGGCTTTAAAATGTAGGCTATTTACAATTATGAATTATCTGGAATATGAAAAATCTTCTCGAACGAGTTTCGGTCCCTCACAAAACCTACACGTGCAGGCGAGAACACAATAAGGGCAATGCCGGAATGCTTTCATCGATCAGTAGTGAAGCTGCCCCATCCTGTGGTTCAGAATTGAATCCCTCGACCAGAAACGTCTAGATAACGCATGTAGTCTAGAGGACGACTAGGGCTGGCGCTACATAACATGACCGAAAATATTAATACTTTATAATAATAAGATACATGACAAATTTGGTGGCCTGTAGGTTGTTGGACAAGAGCACAGGAATACAGCAATATCGCTCCGTTAGGTAATAATTCTGGACACGTTTTGGCCGGCGGCGGTATTGCGAAGTGGTGTTGCCTGAACTTAGTATTTCATTGCTTAATGTAAAGTCTAGGTGAGTGTGCGTGCGTACGGACGACAGGGAAGTGTTCAGTCCCTCGTTTCTTAACTGCATTTTTATGTTAAGCATAAATTAGACCCAAGCTATTTCATCACGTAACTGGCTTGAATACGTGCTTTCAGTAAGTCTAGAAATTAATTCGGAATGTGGAAGTAAAGATAATTTGTTCAAGCATAATTCTTCGAAAGAAAGAAAGAAAGAATGAATGAATGAGTGAGTGAGTGAGTGAGTGAGTGAGTGAGAGTGAGTGAGATTGAGTGAGAGTGAATGTGAGTGTGAGTGAGAGTGAGTGAATGAATAAATATTTGGCTACATGTTTCGCCTTTTTTTAGGACTTCTTTATGCCAATATAAACTGTGCTTAGGAACATTAGGACTATACTATTTGAAACAAATTGTCTCTTTATAACAGATTTCATGATATGGAGTAAAGTGATTAAGGTATTTTAAAAGACTTTTATTTCGCCTGTTAGGAACGACCCTTAAAATTTATAGTAGTAAAGAATTTGTTTATTCTTGTATACATATATCGTTCTGCTAAACCATAGATTTAAGATATTCTATTTGGTCAAGAAAGTTGATCTTAGTTTTTAGATGTGTATATTTTCCTTAAACATGGTCAAAATTATTATAATTTTGCTACGTTTGACTTCTTAAATTCGAGAATTCGATGTAAACTGCCTGAATATTTGCTGAGACAACCCAGTTTTGTGTTCAGCACTCTGTAGATGCCTGGGAAGTGGGCGTTGTACCGTCCGAGACATTCTGTCACTTACTTTTTTGGGTATCACTTCTACGTTTAGAACGGGATGACGATTGAAATAAATCTGCTGCCTCAACCAGAATCCTTACACATTGCCGTTCTGTAAAAGCAGTGCTTAAATTCAACCTGATAAAACGTAACGTCACGCAAATTAGATCGAACCTTTTTTATACCACGTCGTATGTGGTCACAGACACAAGAAAAATATCCAGTAAAATAACATTCTTGGCAAGTATCACATTAACCAGCTCAACACACGAAACATTTTAACGTTGTTCTGGTATTATAAAAGTAGCAAGCAGACTGCGTCATCTTACATTCCACTTAATGACCTGGATTTCATGTTAAGAGACTTCGAAATTCGACTCACAAAGAATTAAGTTACTCTTTCAACAGCTTGGCAAGTTTTGGAATTTTCCTTCTGTGTGTGTGTGTGTGTGTTTGTTTGTTTGTTTTCGATTTCACTTCTAGATTGTTATTGTTTTTAAAAGAATACAGTGGACAGTGTCACAGCTTGCATTAATTTCTTCTCTTTAGCCTTCCTGTTTTTGCACAGGTTTGAATACAAGCATAATGAGTGAGCATATCCCTTATTTAGAGTGTATGCTATATATATCAACATATTTCAGCAGATCGACATTTGTACTGGACCATCGTACCAGTATAAATCAATGAAATGTAAAGGAAGCCAACTAACCGTAATGTTGGTCTTGCTGTGTGTATTTGCACAGAGACATTATACAAAGAAAACATTCAAGCTTTCTAGTTCAGTGGGCAGTTTGTTTAGAACCGAACTGTATACACGTCACGGAGTCAAAGGGCGCGGCGTAATAGAAATTGACTTTGTTGAACTTTGGGAATAACACTTTAATTGTTTTCGTGACGGGAATAAAATTCTTTATTTATTTGGTAGCCATAATTTTATCTGCGAAAATCAACACTGTGCGCTAAGGTCAAGCGACGTGGATTATGACTGTGCGAAGAAGAATTGTTTCTGTCGGAGTGGAAGATCAGGGTTCGTTAAGTTCTCTAAACATTCGGGCCTCATATTTACACCTGGATTTTATTGGTTTTGTCTTCATTTGGCTTAGCCTCCATAATTCCACGAAGCAGAGTCTCTCCTGAAGAGCTAATAATTCCCAAATCAGTAAAAAAAATGCCCCACATTTAGGGAACACGAAATATTATTACTTTAGTCAGAAAAGACAGCTACTAGTTCACATCCCCAGACAGATTAATCCTACGTCCTGATATACTACACGTACTGACTAAAGATCAGTTTTCTTACAGTTAAGCTATAGATATTGATATGAACTATAATTTTATTTTCTGAAATTGTCTTAGCAAAATATGCTATCCCTTTCTTGTACCCGCGTTTGATCTTTGATAAAGTTGTGCAGTTTACAGATATTCTTCCCATTTAAGTATGCAGTTAATAGACTGGTCTTCATGCACTTTATTATTATTAAGAGCAGTTTTTATCATATCGAGAAGTTTTGGTGTAAGAGTTCTGCTCTCCTATAAAATATAGGGCAATAACATTCAACAGCGACACGTGTGCCGTTTCTCTTCTAAAGTACGAGTAATAAGAGTAGAACCTTGAGATCAACATTGCTTAATATTTACCTGAAAGTGGCGCCTTGTATTATTCCCTTATAAAAGGTTCATAACCTAAACAAACGATTATGAATACTTTATCAATGGCCAAAGAAAGAAATGACTAGTTCTTTACAAGAGAGTCTGACATTTAAACGTTGTAATATATAAGTTTAAGAAATTGATCGAATGTAAGTGGAATGTACACTACTTACTTTTATCTACTTAATGACTGTTTGAATATCATAGTACAGTTCTTGCAACTAAATAATCCATTAATTCTGATACGCCGTGAATATGAAGTAAAGCATAACCACAACCAGCTGATTATAATAGTACTGTGCTGAAGTTGCAACAAAGACGTCAGGACTTCAGTATCAACGTATATTCGGCATTCACTTAAAAACTGTTTTTTAAAGCCGAAATATATTACTTTTATCAAACAAACCTATAAAAATAATGTATTTATAAAATCGGCTGTGTTTAAAGGGATTTTAGTTTGTACCTTAGTTTTACAAATAAAGACGTTATAGTAGTGAAAATAGATCGCTCGAAATTATGTCCGAGAAATTTTGATGTACTGGTTAATGTGAACCGTGCATAATTTGGAAGGTAATCTGGTCTTTAGAGCAAGGCTGTTAATTCCGACGAATTTACATGGGGAGGTGTGTTTGAGAAAAATTCTGCAACAACATGGATCTTGAGAACCATCTCAGCATTTGCTTAAAATTAGGGACACACCAAGGAAACTTACGTCGAAGCGAACCGTTTCAGGGTCTGCCCTCTAGATACTGACTTCCATTCAGCACTCAGACAAACAGAACAATATGATATCGTTACATTCCCCTAACAAGTGTCCTGCTCCTTTATTTATTCATTAAATTGCGTATTGCTTATAGATTAAAGAATACAACTTTCCCTGTGCAATTCACAAAGGCATACTGGAGAGTGCAGATAAATCTTCGTTCATACAACTTCGTCAATAGATATGGCAGTGGTCAGATTCACGGCCTGCCTTTTTTATTTCTGAGGAAAGAGCTCCCGGTGTCCATGGAAGCAGGGAAGTTCCTAGAGCCGGTATGGATCCATTGAAGATGAGGCATGTATGTGGTGTATTCTTGAAATGGCTGATTATCCCATTTCTGGTGGCAAATGTGTACGGGGCACTAATAGTATGATGACTGGCACAGATGAACCGACCTGTTCCGACTGACACCGACGCAGTAACCCTTCGTCCACCATTCATGTCACAGGAATTACTGCAGGACCTCCTCGGTTGGCGGTCGGCGACAGATTAAGTTACTGCAGTCTGTGTGTCCTTAAATAAAAGCAGAACCAGAAGCAGAATTTCAGTGAAAGTATTAACCAAACAACAAAATGGAGCACAGACCTAGTCGAGAAGCTATTATACCAGCTATAAGAAAATTTCCCAACTTTTCACAGAATTCAAAATGCTTTACCTTGTCTGCAAGATCCAGATCCTATCTCGAGCCACTTAAATCCAGAAGAGTTTTATCTTAAGTACATTGAGTTTATCAATATTGACGTCCTTACAAGAAAGATTTCTATGACGTCAAGCATGGAACTGATTTATTTAAAATTTAATTCACTACCACCGCCATGAGAATCTAAAATTTTGCGCCTGAATCCATTTCACATTCTGACACTCTCTTGCTGTCAGGTAATTTTAATATTATGATCCAAATTGTAGCGCTAATTTCCCTACCGTCTTTCCTTCTTCCTTCTTAGGTACAAACTTCTACCTTATAAACCTGCTTTCAACTGCGTTGTGTAATCTTTCTTTGTTGTGAGAGTTGCGATAGGAAGATTCGCTACAACTGCATTCCATTGGTGCCCTGAACATATTTAAAGTAAGATTTGTAGCCACAAGCAGAAAGTATTATCTTTTTTTTCTGACTGCTGTAGATCGTGTTTAAGATCATGTGGTTTCGATATGGTTGCAGAATAAAGGAGCTGATCCACATGGCGACTACTCTCGACGGTGTCATTAGCTTGCCCCAGAGCGTGCTGTGTTACAGCGAGGGACCAGCGTTTTACTTTAATGACTCCCTTTCCAGGTCATAGCTTCCCTTTCCAATATACTTCCTTATACTTACGATTGTTATTCTTTTATGAGTACTGGAGCAGTTTAACGAGACGTAAGTCTTGAGACTGAATTCACTCTTAAGAATGCCATGTTTGTCAACGCTGTCAGTGGGCTTTGTGATTCATTACAGGACAAAGTTGTGTGATTGGTTCTTCATGATTTCTGAAGTAACTTTACGGGCACCGTCCTTTTAGAGAATCCAAGATGATCAAGAAATTCCCAACCCTTTGATGTATGCAGCAGTGCATTTTACAGCTTTAAAAAGCCCACCACTGGTCGTTGTCCTGAGTCAGATAAACCCCGGCCACAATCCAGGTATAATACTTCTCCAAGTTTAATTTTAATATCATCATGATATTTAAGTCTAAATTTTCAGAGTGGGCTGCTGTCATCTGCCGTGGGATGTAACATTTCTTGTGCCTTTTCATCTCTACATTACGTGCCCATGCCCCGCCCATTTACCTGAACTTGATTTCATTATCCTAATAATTTCCTTTAATATTACAAAATAAGACGCTCCATAAATTTGATGTTTGTGTGACAGTGCATCACTGATGCAATAATATGGCCAACCAGATGCAATCATAGTTTTATTAATAATTTCAATCAGCTCAACATGTTTCGGGCGATAATTTCACCCATCCTCAGGGGAGTTAGACTGTGATTACAGCTTGTCGTATAAAGCACCGAGATGCTGCCTGCCGCTAATCTGGTCACCAGCAGACAGCATCGTCGGTGCTTTGTACCACAAGCTGTAAACTCAGTCTAGTGCTCCTGAGGATGGGCGAAATAATCACCCGAAACATGTTAACTGATTGAAACTATTAATAAAACTATTATTGTTGCATCTAGTTGGCTGTTTATATTATTGTAAGACGCTCCATATTATGAAATATTTCGCAACTCCTTTTTACTTCCTCCTGTCCAGTAACAAATTTTGCCCTCACCATCTTGCTCGCATACATCTCCTATCTGTTGTTCCCCAGGTCGCAATACCAAGCTTAACATCCTTTTCAATTTAAGTAATATGGTACATTTGTATAGTGCGACTTCACGGTAGTCAATAGTACTTGTGATCATATAATGTACTGTTTCCTTCCGCGGAGGACCCTCGTTGCGACTTACGACTTCTTGGACAGACTTTACTTGGAATCACGCCTTAAATTGCGATCGGTAGAAAGGCGATAATTCGGTGCACGGATTGCTCTGATTCTGAAGGACAACAGATTCCTGTCAGAGTCGTAGCGGGTTTACATCAACTAGCGTTAATCGGTGTTGGGGCTGTTGAAGTAAGGACAATAGGCGTAAGGGCATTAATGAATTTTATTAGTTTATTACATGGTTTATGTATATATATATATATATACATGGAAAATATATGTACACATAAGAAACACATGTGGCAGGAATTCACTCAACACTGGAGATAAGAGCCTAAAAGTTCGTCAAGAATATAATATCGAACTAGGGATGATATCACTTAGCAAGCGCAACATTAATGCATAGTTTTTTAATGTTTTAACGTTTATATATATATATATTATAATTAGCAACAATATATATAACAATATCCAAAGTTCTATAACAACACATCTCAAATACATATGTACCGGTTAAAATTTTAGAAATAATTATCTTGATTGTATAATAAGGACAAAACGACACATGCATTTTATACACAGTTATATCAAGAACGTAAGCGTCTGGAATCCCACAGCTCATTTTAAACATTGCTAAGTAAGGATCTGTATCTTAGAAGGGCCTGAGGATGATTCTATAAGAATCGAAACATGGTGTCCTAATAAAATAATAAATATAATAAAGTTTTTTGTGTTTGATTGATACATCATTGTACATTTATATAGGTATTCATGTGCTTGCCGGTCCCAGTGGCCGTCCTGTCTAAGACGCAGGTCAGCGGCCGCTCGCCTACTGAGATCGTGTGTTCGAAACCCACCGGGGGCATGGATGTTTGTTATGAGTGTTGTGTGTTGTCAGGTAGAGCTCTCTGCGACGGGCTGATCACTCGTCCAGAGGAGTCCTACCGAATGTGGTGCGTCGTTGTGTGTGATCTAGAAACCTCAAGAATGAGGAGGCCATGGCCCGCGTTGGGCCGCAACGCCACAGAAAAAAAAAATTCATGTGCATACTGCCTACTCTTTATGACTAATTACAGTATATAATGATAATACAATGCTAATTAGACAGCAAATTTTTCTAATGTCTCCCTGATTATTGCCCCCCACTATATGACCAGACTCTTCTCGAAGTCTCTAGCGTCCGTCCATTTGCCATGACTACATCAGACACCTGTGCTCATTATTCAGTGACTAACAGATTACTTCGTTGTATTTTTCATGCCTGCTTTAGAGTGAAACTTCTAACAAACGTGCTATCAACTTATGTGACTGGGCGGGCGACGAAAGAGAGTCTTTTGTCTGTGGCTGACCAATTCTCAGGAAACATTACTTAAATTTCATTTGTAAAATTTTAACTAAATCTCTTGTGGAAAGCAACAAACGCACAGAGCAAAACTATAATTCACGCATGGTTTTGGTTCCAAGGTTCAAAACAAAATTTTGATCCTGAAGAAACTTTTAAAATATCTGGTTTCTGACACGAATGCCAGAAATGTCACGGCTACAGAGACAAAAGTGAAATCATAGAATGTCGGAGAATTGTGTCCCATTTTGGGTACTGATACCGCTGCAGCATGGTCATAAAATTAGAAGTATTCCTTTCTCATGCTGAGAGGTGGTTTGACTGGGATTCTAACTCTCATCAGTGTTTGGCTACAGTAATGAATGGAAAAATTCAAATATTTAATAAAATTATCTAGCTATTATTTCCCTTATAAACTTGTTATTTCTACTCATATATTATCATCTATCTATCTATCTGTCTATTTATCTATCTATCTATCTATATCTATCTATCTATCTATATCTATCTATCTATATCTATCTATCTATATCTATCTATCTATATCTATCTATCTATATCTATCTATCTATATCTATCTATCTATAT
>Ga0123352_10019865_pt1 | contig 10706 bp, 4 predicted proteins | sample TergutLab28metaG_FD_89700 | JGI IMG/M metagenome (GOLD analysis project Ga0123352, IMG submission 89700) | Labiotermes labralis P1 segment gut microbial communities from Petit-Saut dam, French Guiana - Lab288 P1 | ecosystem: Host-associated > Arthropoda: Insects > Digestive system > Gut ... | reverse complement strand
GGTGTGGTATCCGTATGCAGGCTGAAGCACTGCTTCATCCTGCATCCGGATACCACACCACCCCAGCCAAACCACAACGTAACACCAACACGCATCGAACCAGAGCAATACAACCTACGAAATAACTCAACAAATAAGTTTCAAGCTCCTGAGGATGGATGTATTAACATCCGAAACATGTTGAGCATTAAATAATGAAATAAAAAGCAAGTGACATCAAGTTATTAAACTATTACATATATATGTCATTTCCTGCAGAGTAATATCCTTCTGAAAGTACACATCTCTTCAGTCCAACTTTCTAAGCGAGGAATTGTCCCCTTGAAGTTATTTTTTTAGGCTCCTGTAAGTAACTGTCGTGTTCGCCATACAACTCACGTAACAAATTCAATGTTTAGAATTACGAGCCGGTCGGCGTATGACATCTAATGGACCTGAAACTGCGTTGTACGAGATATACAGTGGCTTCAAAAAGTTCCGGGAATTCGCAGGTATAGTTTATAGTACTTTTTTACTGCCATGGCATTGACGTTTGGCTGACTGTGCATCTCAGTATATTTATCTCAATATTTAACCAACTTGATGCACAAAATTTGTTTCACAATAGGTTTCATTTCATGCCTCTACATGTTTCGAGCACATGTGCCCATCATCAGGAGGTCAAAATGGCATTAAACAGCTCGAAACATGTAGAGGCAAGAAATAAAACTTATTGTGAAACAAATTTTGTGCACCAAGTTGGTTAAATACTGAGATAAATGCCATGGCATTGTTTATTATGAGTTCATCCCTGGAGGTAAAACTGTGAATAAAGCGAGTTAAAATTGACATCCTTCGTCGTTTTATGGATGTGTTCAGAAGGAAACGCCCCGTGAAATGGAGAATCAACAGTTGGTTTCTCCTTCACGACAATGCTCCAGCACACCGGTCGGTTTTGGGCATAGATTTCTTAGCAAAGAACAAAGTGCCATCACTGGAGCACACCTCCATACTACTGACCCGGCTCCAGCTAACTTTTATCTATTTCCTCTACAGAAATCTGAATTGAAGGGGCGGCGCTTTTGTGATGCTGCTGACATCTTTAAGAATGCGAAGGAAGGACTCAAAAGGCTTTGAAGAAATGACTTCCAGGAATGTTTCCAACACATTTACAGATGCTGGCAGAAGTGCATAGTTTCACAAGGGGGCTATTTTGAAGAAAATGCTGCTTAAATGCTTCTACTGTTTTGTATTTAACACAAATAACGTGATTCCGTGATCATTATGAAGCTGTCACGTTTAAACGCTAGTCAATGTCTTGATGAATAGAACAGTTATCCATTGAATGGTTTATGCTTTCGCTTTATTCAGTGACTGGCATTTGAACACCTAAGTGAGAACATTCGTGAAGCAACTTATGATGTTTCGAAGCCTAGTGATAGTTAAACCTAGAAGTTCCTTAGAGAGATATTACACACTAGTAATGCAGTTATTAGGTAAAAAGGTAAAGCAGTCCCATTACAGGCCTGGAGTGGCCCAGAGGGTTCTAGGAAATGAAGGTTCCCAGATTACATGACGACGGTACAGGATGGTGGTAAGGTTGTCAGCCCTACGCACCGGCCGCCTTTACCGCAAGGAAATACTCCTGGTACTCATTTCTGTCAGAGGCTGAGTCGACCCCAGGGTCATAGTGAAATTGAAAGGATTATGTCAATGAAAAATTCAAATGACAGCATCTGGAATCGAACCAGCGGCCTTCCGATTTGTAGCACAGCACCTTAACCACTGTGCTACTGCGTTTCTCAATGCACTTATTAATTTACCAAAATAAAAAATGTGAACTGGGATTGTAATGGATGACAGGCTCATTCCACTGCTGGCTTCAATTGATAGGCGTACACAGTAGAAGGGTTATTAATTTGTCTCACGTTTCCCTTTTGTCTCAAAGGGGTTTCGGGTAACTCAAGACACAGAGGTGTGAACGTGATGGGAATGGTCCGCTTCCTAAATGAATGAATACAAGAAATACCGAAAGGAATCTGACAAACTATGGAGAATGCCTGCGCACTTCCTCATAAAGGGAAGAGACGAAGTAGCAGACTGATGTAAAGACCTAAACTGTCTACATGCCTTGAAGTCTTGCAGTGGTGGAATGGTCATGGAATTATCATATGCATAACGAACAAGACAGGCAAGGTGTTCGTGTAACTATTTTTGCTGTCAAAAGTAATAAGTATTACGTATTCTGAGTACGTGTTTGTAAACTTGGTCATCCAGCATACACCGCGCATCATCTGTGGCCTGTCTCGCTCTACCATATTTTGACATATTACCTCACAAACCGAGGGGACCGCGGTAGCACAGTGGCTAAGGTGCTGTGCTACAAATCGGAAGGTCGCTGTTTCGATCCCAGCTGGTGTCATTGGAATTCTTCATTGACATAAAAGCCCTCTGATCGCACTACGGCCTTGGGGTCGACTCAGCCTCTAACATAAATGAGTACTAGGAACATTTCCTGGGGGTAAAGGCGGCCGGTGTGTAAGGCTGACAACCTACCACCATCCTGTGCCGTTGTCACGAAATGTGGCAACCTTAACTTCCTGGAACCCTCTGGGCCTGTCCAGGCCTGTAACGGGGCTGATTTTATCTTTTACCTTCACCTTTTTACTTCACAAACGGAACGACTTTCGGAAAATTTATAGAATATAAAATATGCGATTTTATTGTCTCTACATTTTGGTCAGAAATATTTATCATTCTGATGAGAATTCAGGGAGATGTTGTCATAAATGTACATAGGCCTTTATGTAAAGTGACCCTCATTCTTGTCAGATTTTAATAAGACTTGAATTTTCGGGACAGTATTGCGAAAAATCCTCAAACATTAAACTTAATGAAAATCTTTTTCAGTGGGAGCAATTTTTTTCCACACGGACAGACAGACGGACGGACAGACATGACGAAACTAATAGTCACGTTTTTCAGTTCTGTGAACGCGCCCAGAAAAGAGTATTCTCTCACAAATGAGGTTCTTAAAAGTAATGGACTTTGTGGGATGTTATTGTGAGGATGGAGTATTATTATTTTTAATATACACGGTATGAAAACACAAAAAAACAAAAAAAAATATTACACTCTTCTGTATAAGTTGTAGAAAAGCATTGATTTGAGAAAAAGTTTTAAAATAAGGACACAAACAAAATGAATAAAGATAAAACAATGGCTAGCAACCTATATAAACAAGTAAAGAAACGAAAGTAAGGATGTTCTTTTCCACGTCCTGAAGGCATATAGGGAGGCGTAGAAGAATTTCTCCAATTATTCCTAACCTAGGGGCCAAATGGGGGGGGGTTGGCAAATTCATGCGGGGGCCGCCTTACCCCCCCCCCCCCGGAGACGAAACCAAGGTGCCCATTACGTAGAAGGGTGGATTGATGTCAGAGCGGGCTGAACGTTTTGCAGAAGAGAAAATTCTCTTTCTCCTCTCGGAATTCGAAGTCGCGAGAGTCAAGACCCTAACCTACGTGCTACACGGCCTGCACTATCCCACCATCAACCCCCCCCCCCCCAAAAAAAACCAACAAAACAAAATATTGTCACATAAATCTCCAGGCCAAATTTTTGGGCTTATGTCAGTATGATATATAATGTGTGTGTGTGTGTGTGTGTGTGTGAAAGTGTGTGTGTGTGTGTGTGTGTGTGCCCGGAGATCTCGTTCGATATGAAATAGTCCCTAGAAGAATGTTTCGGCTCATATATCGTTTATGCCACTGCTATGCGATACATACAAGTATATAGCATATATATATATATACATATATATATATATACATAAAGAGAGACAGAGAGAGATTTAATGTCTTTATTGTTCTTTGCAATTGCATTGTTTGCGTGCAATATTAGGGGTAGTGAATATAGTTCATATATTGTGTACATACCCCAACGGCCTGTAGACCTATTCTGGTAAAACTAACACATTACAGGCATGTAGAAGCTCTTTAGGCTCCAGGAAGTTGAGGCTCCCAGTATTTCTAGACAATGGGCACACGAAGGTGGTTAAGGTGGTCAGTCATACGCACCGGCCGCCTTTACCCCCAGGAAATGCTCCTGGTACTCATTTCTGTTAGAGGCTGCGTCGACCCCAGGGCCATAGTACGGCCGGAAGGATTATGTCAATAAAAATTTCCAAAGACTCAACCGGGAATCGAACCTGCGACCTTTCGTCTTGTAGCGCAGTGCCCCACAAACTGCGCCAGTGCGCATCCCATATCTATATATGAGACCCAAACAAAAAGACACTAAATATAACACGTGTTTCTACGACACATTACTTCAATTTTATTAATTAAAATAATTATGGATATGTGCCTTTTGATGCCCATTTCATGTAAATACAGATGTTCAAAAAGAAACGCCCAAGATACCGCGGGCCTTGGAAAAAGACCATGCGATAAAATCAGTGTAAAATACGCAGGTGTATGTCACACCCAAAATTTCATTTCTGATTGAACGTGATTATTATAAAAAAAATGATTTGTGGACAAGAAGAGAACACGAAGTTGCCAGAGGGCTGATAATAAAAAGGATGTCAATTTTGGGGAAGTGTGATTGATAAAGAGAGAGAGAGAGAGAGAGAGCTGGCGAGTGAACTGTCGCGTCCAATAAAATTCAGGTCACGTTATTGACTGCTGAGGAAAGGTCACTAAAATTGTATGCACTGTCACGAGTTCCAAGTATGGCAATTTCATGCCAAGCAAAACACAAATGAACTTGGCCATAAAATCTATCGTAACTTCCTCGTAACTTCTAGTGAGTCACGTAGGCTATATATATTCTAATATTACTGTTAGATAAATTAAATCAAAGAAGTTAGAAGAGGTGAAATCGTAAAGTTGGCTTAGATGAGATTTGTGGTTGTATTGATGGCGGCAAGAATGACCGACATTTTGTGTGCTGCCATACTGCGTAGTGCCCTAAATGCGAAAGACACTTCAGGAGATTTTAGTGCTTTTGATTACCGGTAGAGGCGACACAAGCGTGTGCACAGTTCTGCCAGACTATTGCCTCATATCATCAGGATATAATTTACTTATTTTGACTGTATAAGAGAATTACATCCTCTGAAATTTCGGTACAGTCGTACAATAATACAATAAGTTACATTTTAGAAGAGAACAAAATTTTAGTCTGGGGCTCTCTGTGAAAGAGACTTCATTTAATAACAAAATGTTTGGCTACTTTATTTAGAATCCAACTTCCACTGATGGTATGCATTTATTAGCCCTTTTAAAGTGTCGTGGTAAATATATGTATCATCAGGATGAACTTTAAAACACCTGAATTTCGCTCACACAAAGTTTTAATTATTCGTGTTATACTTACATAGAAGTGCAATTATTCCCTCTATATTGTGCGTTTCACAGGCTGGGGAGTTGTAACGGACGCATCGCGTTCCTTACGAGGTACGAACTCAGTGTACATAAAATCTACAATTTCAGTTTTCAAATAATTAAATTAGCTGAAATTCACTTCCGTACTCAGAAAAAAAGCATTTTTGGCACATACGAAATTTTCTTAAGGTGCTGTGTCACAAATGGGAAGGTCCCTGTTTCGATCCCAGATGGTGTCATTGGCTTTTTCGTTGACATAAAATCCTTCCGATCGCACTATGGCCTTGGGGTCGACTCAGCCTCTAACAGAAACGAGTACCAGGAGCATTTTCAGTGGGTAAAGGTGGTCGGTGCCTAAGGCTGACAACCTTACCACTATCCTGCGCCGTTGTCATGAAATCTGGGAACCTTAACTTCCTGGAACCCTCTGGGCCCGTCCAGGCCTGTAACGGGACTGCTTTACGAAATATTCTTTCAAACGTGCGGAATCTGGAACGTTTACAAATATCACGGATTAAACTTATCAAATGGTTGTCCGAAGAACACGTCTCTGACACACCTACGTGTTTCTAAGCCTGTAAAATTGGAAAGGAGAAACTGAAACCAACATAAAAGTTTGTAACTCAACTTCTGTTGCTATGAAGAACGTTAATATATTCCATACGACCCACTTGATTTTAATTCACACAAAAGTGTGATTTTATTAAAAGATTTTGACTTCTTTGTAAAGTAGTCGGAAGTGTTACGTCAACTGGGATATTGATAATGCATAGCCAGTAGGAATACATTTGCTTTAGTCCGAAACAGTCGTAATTTTGCGCTACGTAATAAGACAAGGATTACGATGTTGTTCATGTGCAAAACACGTCCGTTCGTATCAACTAGACAACCACTTGTTGAAAAACTTGGGCCAATTATCGAAATATTAGAATCGTAGAGGCAAGGCATGAGGACAGCAACCTGATGGTGAGAAGAACCCAAATGACGACTGCAAGCACCTGCCAGTTTTTAACACGAGGATAATTTTTCTAAATAACAAATTGACTACTACACGTCAGCACAACAAATATTTATTGGAGTATATAGGCTACATGTTTCGACCAGCTAACAGTTCATCATCAGGCCTCCAACGTAATAAGTCTCAGGTGTTGTTTAGATATTGGGATCGCAATATTTTTACAACTGTGAACGTACATAAAAACTGATACTGGATAAAATGTGAAACGTATAATGTCTGGTTAAAATGAATTAATACAAGAGTAGGTATCTAACACTTTGGACCGGTTTTATCACTCTTAGAGTGCTCGCTGTATTATGGTTGTTACTGTACTTTCAATCGGTGCGGTGAGACTTGTGTGGTACTGCCTCTCATGGTTGTCCGTGTTGTCCAATGTATTTCAAATTGACGGTCAGGTGTGGCTATTTTATAATCTCGGTATTTCCAGTTGGGTAAGTTGTATGGGTCCGCCTTGAGTTACAATCTGTGATCAGACATACATACATATGAAAGGAGCAAATTAACTGACTTGGGAATGTGTCCGTTGCTTTAGAACTAATTCTAAGTTATTTATGAAGTGTGGAAATAACTTCCTGATAACAAGCTGGGTGGTTATCCGTCGTGTACCGGATCCGTTGTGTGTTGTAATAAGAGATGTAAAACTACTCGTCCTTTATGGCAGTACCCACTGTGTGTAACAAATCCTGTGGCTGTCCAGGTCCGGTGTTTGTTACGTCATGTCAGGCTGGTTCTTCCCGGTGAACTGTGCGTGCAGGTGAACTGTGCGTGCAGGTGAACGTGCGTTCGTGCTGTGGCTTTCCTTACTGTGTGTGTGTGTGTGTGTGCTGTTACGCCGATAATTCGCTAACGAATGAAAATAAATTTTCTGCATGGATATGCTACGTAATCAAGTGTCTGGCGAGTAAACAATAAGCTAACTTCATAAAAAAAAAGTCATTACTCTATATACAGGGGGTGTTGATGAGTCCTTAGCCCGACCAGGTAGGAAACAAGCTAATGTTTCTGTCACAATGGTGTGTTTTTGCTTCGACGCCTTGCCTTGCTGGTAAAAAAACTTGATGACAGCTCGCGTCTCGATATTATTGAAATTGCAAGCTTCCCTGACATACTTCCGAGCTTATTTCCTTCCTGGTCGGTCTAAGGACTTATCAGCACCCAGATATCAGCCCAAAAAGTCCCCGTTTGTGAAGGAACAAAGAAGGTGTATTAACCTTTTGACGCCTAAAGTCAACTATAGTTGACGTACCGCACCACTAACCTCTAAAGTTGCATTTTATATATTTATTCAACAAATATAGGTACAGAATATTTTAAACATGGTATATACTGTCCGTTTTTCTCTTCAAAATGCAGTTTGTTTCGTAATTCTAACATACTTGGTTCCTGTATTATTCACATTTTATATACAGGATGTGCTAAAATTTAAAAAAAATAATTCCGGCGCCAAAAGGTTGCAACACCTGGCCACTGGTCGTTGTTTCATTCCTGCCACATGCAGACCAAATGTCCGTACTTTAATTTCTTAAAGAACAGTACCAGTATTATATGTCCCAGTATTTTTTTCTCTCAAGCGAGCCTCTCTTCCAAATCTCTAGACTCAAGTTTGATATTAATTTACAATTAATCCCATAAATGTTATTGGCCCTGCTAAAATCATCCTCCATGAAAGTTCTAGAAGTCTCAGTACATGGTATGTAAACAGAGTGTGTTGAGCCTTTTGACGCCCAGTGGCAATTTTACGCAGGAAAAGTTTCGACATCAAAATCTTCTCCATTTTGTCAACAGTTTCCATTCGTGTGTTATGTATAAGTCTCAGAACAAAGAGAGAATTTTCCTTGTATAAAATCAAGTGATTGTTTTTTGTAACCCATAAGGAATATGTTTACTGCGCGGTATGAACTGAATATTTAAATAAAATTAAAGTTAATCTCAATTTTGAAGGGTTCAGGTCTTCCACACACACTGACACCCAAGTCTTCATACAGGACACACTACACGAAAAAATTCTGGATAAAACGTATAAGGCATTCTTTCCTTTAAGGGCCAGTCATGCTGTTTCCGATTATAACCAACAAGGCGGAAAAAATTTTATACAACATTCGCAGCTATACCGTCACCGGTCGGCATACGTTACTTGAATGTTAATTTTCGTACAGACTTCAATTACCATCATACAGAATAGTGAAGTAGTATCTAGCCCTATCTCCACTGACTTATTATCGATTAGCCAATTTATCAAAGTTTTAAACATGAAGTATTACATCTGACATCAAATGATAGGATTTTCAGAAAATAAAATACAAACTTAATTTTGCTTAGTAGAGTCAGATCTCAGTACAAACATTTGGCTGATCGCTCAACATCAAAACGCATCTAAAAAAAATGCTAGACTCCAGTTGAAATGTGATGGCACACGGTGACGCACGTGAGGGGAAGTGAAGGGGAAACTGGCGAATTCAAGTGGGTAGCCAGTACCCTTCACACTACCTCGGAACATGGTGTATCCAGCATTACTACCGCTGATGCGCACACCTCGGCTGCCAGCAGTCGACTGAACTGACGCCCCCGTCGATTTAAATGGACCAGTCCGTTTCGCCGAAAGAAGAAATCTGGTATCTGCGCTTGTGCCATAACATTTCAACTGGCCTGTACAGTGTAAATTAAAAGCCAACACTTGAGCATGGAACCAAATTCCGAAACGCCGTGAAAGTCTATATCGCCTTTACCTCAAGACAATAAAAAAAAATTTAGCAAATCAATAAAAATCGGCAATTTATGCTAAAATACAGAGGTTAAATCAGTAAAGGTCCATGGTAATTAATAGTTTACACATGATTATGTGAGTGATATTGTGGATGGTTGTAACGTTAGGTCATAAAAAACACAGTTCATTAATTAACAGATTACTGCCAGCTTCATTAATTCAACTGAAACTCATACGAACGTATTCCATGATGATGGTTCAGAGGGGCAGAAATGTGGTGAAAAAATAGAGGGGGGTGGGGGGTGGTAGCAAGCCTACATGTGTATTTTGATTGGTTTTGTTTGCAAAATTGTGAATGGGCTACACGGTGGGTCATTAACCAATGCATCATCAGTCTGAAAAATTATCTGTTCGTATAACGAATAAATCATAATTACAAACTTTAGGGAATGACTGCCTCTTAACTATGCACCTAAGAACAATCCTAGCTCTTCTGCCTTGCTAAAGTTAATATTTCATGGTCTACGCGATCACACTTTTTAACTTGTTTGTCCCAACGTGCTCAGTCTGGCAGGTAATCCTCTTTCGAGATACGGATGTGGTTCACCGAATCACACATAATTTTAGTTATTTATTTTTTTTGCTTGTTTTATTTACTCATTTTGTTCTTGATATAAACATAAATCGTGCTGTATCAAGTTAAACAACTAAATAATTTTTTAAAATCAATGCAACACAGTCACTTGTACTCCCTCACTCACACCTTTCGCACGCGACTGACTTCCTCACTGGACTGCTAGCGTCCGTTATCAGCTTCTAACCTTTTCGACGTTTAAATCTCTCCCATCCCACCTATCGCCAACGGTCCCTGAACATACACTGACAGACCGCCCGTAACTGACGCCAGGAAACCTAATACACAACTATACTAAAAATGATCGGCTACAATGGGGTTTCCTATTCAAAATTCTACATTCATTTCGTGATTTCAGTCTTCCACAAACTGTAAATGATACATGCGAACTTTTATGGGATTTTACGCAAGATAAAATTGTAATTTGCCATAGACGTTTCGGTGTAAACTATCTGTTCCATCTTCAAGAGTCAAGCCGTCCAAGACGACCTTGATCCTTGTCGATGGGACAGATACATTGAACTGAAACGTTGGTAACATAGGGCCATTTTACGCTCCCTAAAATCTCAGAAGAGCGGAGACCTATTCAATACCAATTACTTACCATCTAGACAGATATCCTATTGTACGCTCTGCGGAGACACTATCTTTCTACGTGAATAAGACAAATATTCTAACTGCCTAACATCTTAATCAATAAGATATGCAATCGAATATTAAGCTAGTACAAAATATAGTAAAAAATCAAATGATTTTTGCTACAAATAAATTTTAAACTAGAAAATATCATCAAGGCCCAGAGGGAGAGTACAGCTGAAGCTCTACTCCTTCTTTAAACTCAGCGCTAGATTGGAGTGGGTGGTGGACGGCAAGCCTCTGTCGCTTAAACCCCGGAGAGAGACCCAGAACCCATTTAAGGTGAGCTGGGTGTTCTGGATGCGTGCGGAAAGTCTCGTCTCCAACCCCCCCCCCCCCCCCCGG
>Ga0123352_10019863_pt1 | contig 10706 bp, 5 predicted proteins | sample TergutLab28metaG_FD_89700 | JGI IMG/M metagenome (GOLD analysis project Ga0123352, IMG submission 89700) | Labiotermes labralis P1 segment gut microbial communities from Petit-Saut dam, French Guiana - Lab288 P1 | ecosystem: Host-associated > Arthropoda: Insects > Digestive system > Gut ... | reverse complement strand
TGACTGTACAGGGAAATGATCTCCTGATGATGAGCTTCCCGAAAGTTCGAAACATGTAGAGAGTGAATGACGACTACCCATGAAAATAAAAGGATAGTCCACAAGTGACATCGTGTTGGTTATATTTTAAACAATTACAATGATGCACGGAACAATGAATGTAAAATTTAGAAGATCAGTATCCATGCCGTATATCTGAGAGAGCTGTACAGTTCTTTCAGACGCCTTAAGTTCTTCAAAGCTATATATATTTGGGTCTCTTTAACAATCATCCATTGTGCAATATGTCAGTACTGCAGGGTCACAAGTTGTCATTTCTGGCTCTTAAGACCTGCACAAAGAACATTCGTGTACTGAGCTCATGCTACGGTAAATTCAGCATAGGCCTTCCATGTTCTGCTCCAGACAGTTCCTATGTTGCCTGGAGAGAGTTACTGTATTATTTAAAGTATATTATCGGCGGTTAAATTTATCGGTCTAAACATAAGTTTCAATGCATCTATCTTAGGTGTTTTAATTTCACCTCCATTACGTTAGATCACATTTACTCGTACTGCCATACCATCACTCATCCACAAATTCCTCGTCCAATATGAGGCATTTACCATACCGTGTGCCGACATTTTCTGCTCCGTATTCACACAAATACATATCCTGTCTTACCAGCCGTCCTGTTACAGCTGATTACACTTCGCAGTCGACTTCAGCTTTGTGGCAGCAAACATTTTACTTCATCGATGGAAACAAAATACGTATGACAATCGATCGAACACCAACATTTCTATTACACTCACAATCAGGATGGCTTCCTTCGTTACTTTATTTCCTCTATGTCAAAATTCTTTCTGATTGATTTTTAGGCGTATTCGCAAAATTGCGAAAATCGTCTATAAGCTTCATCATGTCCGTCCGTCTTCTCGTCCTTACTTAAAAATCTCAGTGAAGGGATTTTCATGAAATTTTATATTTCAGAATCTTTCGAAACTTTGCCAAGAAAATTCGAGTTATGTTAAAATATTAGAAAACGAAAAATGGGTAGCTTACATGAGGAAGTGCTTACATTTATGGTAACCAATGAGAAAGTTTTCAGAAAAAAATTTTGGAGAAAATCAAACCTCATACTTTAGGTTCGAGCATTTTTACCGAAATCATGTCCTTAATGTGATAATGAGGCAACATATTTGAAAGCTAGCGAGGCTACAGGTATAAACACGATATGGCGCGTGCGTACTGCGTGCTGCATATTACAAGGTTACAAACACACAGAAATTTTAATATTTATTGCTTTTCCGTTGCAAAAATAATCACACGGAATGTTCAATCAAAATTTCATTTCGTTCATTGTTGCATATAAACCAAGTAAATAAAGAACATATCAGAATTCCTCCCTTCCCCTTTCCTATCATTTTCAATGCAACTACATCTTCCAAAAACAACATACTCACATATATAAATATATATGTACATACTTATGTACATATATTGTAATTATGTGTTTGCAGTGTCGCAGTCCTGAACATATTGGACACACCGTCCATATTCGAACACTCTTCAACAACGCAAGGCACTTTATGCTCTACTGCGATCAGCGCTGTGAAGAGTGTCACGTATGAAGCAGTTCAAACAGCGATTGGTTGCACGTTGCAAAGTTATGATTTTGGAAATAAACAAAATCCTTGTTTTTGTCTTCATTTTTCTGGTGGTGGAACGTACGATAAAGTCACAACTGCACTTCGTTTTTTGGTTTTCGTTTTGGTTTTGCACTTAAATGTATTAGCCAAGCACAATAAATGAAACCTCTTGCAAGTCAACACGTCATTCATTGCCTCATCTATTCCCGCGTATTTTGATGATTCTGCCCCTTCCGATAAATATCAATGAACTGAGAGATGCAGTGAGACAGACAGACAGACAGCACACATCAGTCATCAATGTATAATTCTTCACATTCTGTGAACACCAACAATCTGTAGGTTTATACACAGTAGATACAGTTGGAAAATATTGTGCGACATTTGTTATTTATTGTATCTTATATAAGGAAAAAATATATCGAGCAATTTAACACTAAACTGACGGCAAATTAGGCAAAATAATGCAGTTGGTGCAGTGTTGATGAACGACAAATGCCACGGTTCAACACGTGACCATGTCAATTGTTTCTGATTGAAATGGTAATTGCAATTAATGACGCGAAAAATCAATATTATTTCTAAACAAAACAGAACGTGTTCCTGACGTCACCAGTAACTGAGCTGTACGTCACCTTAAACTGCGCAACTAAGTTACGACACACATTAAATTAAAACATTAATCTTTCCCCCCCCCATGTGAAAACAAACAAACAAACAAACAAGCAAACAAACAAACAAACAAACAAACAAACAAACAAACAACCCCTATTGCAACACTGCCTGCTTATTTTCGACGCTACACGATCACAGACACACTACACTTCGTAGAACTCATGTGGTCAAGCAGTCAGCTGCTTATACATTTTAATGTTCCATTTTCGAATCGTTTACAAAAGGCGGCCGGTGCGTCAGGCTGACAACCTACCACCATCCTGTGCCGTTGTCACGAAATCTGGGAACTTTAACTTCCTGGAACCCGCTGGGCCCCTCCGGGCCTGTAACGGGAGTGCTTTACCTTTTTACTCCAGAACAAGCGTCTTGGGCTTGACGCAATTCACTGAAATTAAACTAGTACTTAGTCAAGGAACGACTGGAGCCTGTCCTCCGAAACCTCTGTGATATCTTAGGGTGCTTAAGGAACACGTCATTTAGAATGTACATGCAGTTGGTCGCAGTTTGTGTTATGGTTCTGAAACTTGCACCCTACAGCACAAAAACATAATACTGACGATCAACTCCCCACCCCACATATAGACTGAAGATGATGGTTTGTCTTTAAAAAATGTTGCAAAAATAAACATTACAGCATTGTAGCTGTGTTGGCTGTACTTCCTACAGTAACAGCAGGATTTAAAAGTTACGGCAATCGCTATACAGGTGTGGAGAGGCACAGAGAGTTGCAGGTTGTCAAAGTTCCCATATCTCCCGACAATCGGTACATGAAGGTGGAAAGGTTGTCAGCCCTAGACACCGGCCGCCTTGACTCCCAGAAATTATTCCACATACTCATTTCTCTCAGAAGCTAAGTCAATAAAAAAAATTCCAATGACGCAATTTGTAATCGAACCCGCGACCTTCCAGTTTCTATCGCACTGCGCCACAGCAAACGGTCAAACAAAACGATGACTAACTTGAAAGAGTTACGAAGAGCAAGTATGTTCTTGAAACTCGAAATATATGCTTTATGTATCTGAAACCTAGGTAAAGAAAACCCCTCCTCTGTCTGTGCTTTTACACTTCTTAGTGGAATTCGGTGGGTCAGAATTCTATGCACCAATCTGAATAAGGCACTTGGTAATTGTGAGGTTCAACGGAACTGATGTTCTTTACACTACCCAACGTCAGGTACAGCACACAATGTTAGTATCAACAGACACACACTTAAACGCTACTTTATTTTTGGAACAACAGCCCCCATTGGGCCAGGGACTCCTCATTCACAAATTTTTCTAGATCACACTCAGACGCACTACATTCGGTTAGATTCCTCTGTACGAGTGATCAGCCCATCTGAGAGGCCTCGACCTGAAAACACACAACACTCACAACACACAGACATACACGACCCCGTTGGGATTCGAACTCACAACCTCAGCAGGCGAACGACCACAGACCTACGCCTTGGAGCGCGCGGCGACTGGCACCGGCTAAGCACTACTGAGTAGTAAAAATATATTTTTTTCAAAGTTTCATTAATAGCTGATTTGTTTAAATATGAAACAACAAGCATCCAGGACCCAGGTATATAGAGGCCACAGTGAAATATCTTCTTACTAACAGGTAGTTATATCAATAATACCAATAATAATTTTCTCGAATTAACCTATACTTTCATAATACCAGCATTAAAAGTTAATAAATGGAATAGTCTAAAGCAGTTCGACCAAAATTCCTTAAAACATATATTTTATAGTTTGACCAAACGTCCTTAATAAATATATTTTGTAGTTTGAACAAACTTCTTTGATAAATGCATTCGTTACAGAAACCAAAAAAACACATTGTATAATTTTACATCAAAAAGTACAAACACAGGCTGGAAAGTATACACTAAATAAGACACGACGGGGAAGATTGGCCTTATTTGAACCAGCGTGCCCATTTACACCGAGAAGAATATGAAGATTTTCTATTTCTATTTTTCTTTCTATTTACATCACAAATCGGATATGTTATCCCATTAATGTGACGCATATTTATTATTTTAATAAATAGCCAAAATTAGTGAGATCTCACTAACAGCATAATTGCATGTTCAAATGTATCTACGATTTTCTTTGATTGCTGTAAAAAATAAATAACTGATGATGGTCCATGTGAACTGGAACATGTACAGCACTGTGTGATATGACTTTACAGTGTTGTGTTGCCGGTATATTTTCGTTTGTTTGTGATATGGAATGTGGACCGAGTAAGTCAGGCAGCATAGCGACTGGCTACGGTCTGGACGGTCCGGTGATCGAATCCCAAAGGGGCAAGATTTTCCGCACTTGTCCAGAGCGACCCTGGGTCCCACCCAGCCTCCTGTACGGTGGGTACCGGGTCTTTCCCGGCGGTAAAGGGCGGCCGGGGCGTGACGCTGAACCCTCACCCCTTCTAGTGCCATGGTCAAGAAAGAGTAGAGCTATACTTCTACTCCCCTATAGGCAGTACGACCTGTACAGAGCCTCCGTCCCTGTACAGTAGAGCTATACCTCTACTCCCCTATAGGCCGTACGGCCTGTACAGAGCCTCCGTCCCTGTACAGTAGAGCTATACCTCTACTCCCCTATAGGCAGTACGGCCTGTACAGAGCCTCCGTCCCTGTACAAGGATGCTCTTTACCTTACCTTATGACACGGTATAGCCTGTGTCAAATGTACATACATCATACGTATTATGGCATTAACTATCTTACGTAGAGCCAATCAGACGTCAAGTCTTTCTTTAACACGATGCTTCGTAAGTAAAGTTTCAAATTAGAGATCCAATCCGTAATGACAAACTACCCCATTCCTACAATTAACTACCTTCTCGCTTCCTTACTAACATTAAGCATCTTCTCGCAGTAAATCGTGTTAAGTTTCTTCTTACCGTGGACGTAACAGTCCAGTTGCTTTTATTCCATTGCTATATGAAATATCAGGTTTTTAAATTACTAATTTTGTGATTGTCACTAATTACACTCTCTTCCTTTCGGTGATTTTTAAATGCGTGCTTAAAAGGAAGAAAATCTTCTTATTTCTTTGATTTCAATGTGGTCTTTCATCCTCCTTCTCTTGTATTTCATGAAGGGTATATGTGTTCACTTGCAACAGACCACAGTCTGGAACTCAGTTCTGTGACGGCAGAAGCTAGAGAAATGGATGGGAAGCGTGTATCAGTAATTCCGGCAGGCATTCCTTACACAGTCGCAAAGCTAGGTTCCGAACTGTACAGAACAGCTCGTGGGAGGATTCAATTCTGTTGCGTAATAAACAACAGACAGTGGCGTAACAAGAAGCGACGCACTTCTACTTTGTCATGTGCTACATTCATTATCTTTGAGCCACTGATTATTTCTTCTCAGAATAATGGGATCCGATAAAACTCACTCACACACGGTACACAAATTATGTGATAAGATCCGGCTTTGTTGGTACGTATTGGTCTTGAAATTACTAAACAATTTTCTCTATTTTATTTAAATAATTTTAAGAATCAGCCAACAATATATATTCTCCTGTTGGCGCTGCAACTCTTCGTGAGGTTTGAACAGCTCAACAATCTTCTTCCATGCTTCTCTATCCACAGTCATCTCAATTCAATTCTTAATCTTCATTTTCCCCACATCCGCTGTAAATCACCCTCACTTCTTGACATTGATCTTCCAGTCCTTCTCACTACCACTGTTTTCCATTCTGTTATTCTTTTCTGCGTCCATTTTTTATCCATTCTTAAATATGCCCAATCAATCATATTCTCTGTGTTTGCATATCTAATTATAACTGTATGTTTGATTAGCACATTTCTTTTCTCATTAGTTCTTATTCTCTAACTCCGATCTGAAATTTATTGAACAATATATCTTCCTCATTACTTTCATTTCCAACACACTTTTATTTTTGTTCATGTATTTCTTCCAGTGCCCAGGTTTCGCATCTACACGTAACTACTGGTCTTGTCAGAAACTTAGAGATGCGCATTTTAGATCTTCCCTAAAGCTCTTACAATCACATCGTTCATGCCTCGACTATTTTTCCTGTCTGTAATTCAAGGTCACTGCTGGGTGTGGAAATTTCTTTCCAATAAATTAAATTGTTCTAATGAGGAATTAAATTTACAAGTGCATGACTGTAACTAGTCATAATACAGTTGTCTATTTTTGTGTTTTGCTAACACCATTAGAAAACAAACGTATCTTCAGGATATAAAATGGTCAGGCGTGCACTGGATATCTCGATCAGTAAGTGGGCAATTTGGATTCTTGAGAAAATGGTAATGAATTCTATATTACGTGCAGCGCTCGGTTTTTGTTGACTAGGTGAGGAACTAGTAGCTGCTCGGTAGGCACTGTGGTCCGTGAAGCCAGTAGGTCCGTCAGCAAGTCAATTATTTATTATTTAGTTATAACAGAATTTCTTCTTCTTACCACGTAGTATTATACTTTAACTTACACTCCTCCAGTGCCAACTCTTCCACAAACAGTAGCTGTGAAATGTACACTAAAATCACAATGGAACATTCTCTGAGCTCATCCGCTATTTCAATAGAAAGAATGTTCAAGGACAGAACTAACTGACTAACTAACTGATAACTCCATGGAGCCGAGTCCTTCCTGATAAGCTAACAAGTTTTCAGTTATTCACAAAATTCCCCTCAACTTACTTTACTCGCCAGTTCATTGTCGCCTTTACAAGCGCCCGCCACATGTCCCTATCCTAAGCCCGATCGAGTCCCATGCCTCCCCTTCGCAGTTCTTGAACATAAATTTCATTTCAATATTTTTTCCCATCTACACCTAGCTCTTCTAAGTGGTCTCTTTCCCTCAGGTGTCCCCACCAAAACCCTGGATGTACCTCTCCTGCACACCGTAAGTGCCAAATGTGCAGCCCAACTCACTTTCCTTTACTTCGTGTACACAGATCATAAAGCTCCTCGTCATGTAGTCTTCTCCTTTCCCCTGTTACCCCATTCCTCTCAAGCCCAAGAATCTTTCTCCTCACCCTATTCTCGAAAAATTTCAACCTACGTTCCACCCTAAATTCAGACACCAAGTTTCGCGCCCATAACAAACAAGACAATTATAGTTCTCTATATTTTAATCTCAAATTTTTGGTCAAGGAGAGAGAAGCATTAGCAAAATAGCCAGAAAATAAATATATTTAAAACTTAACCTGAATCCAAAATTTTCTCTCATCTCTTCCGTTGTCATCCGCTTTTCTTTGAGTCGTTCTATTAAATGATGTACTTTTTTTCCATAACATCGATTTGTAAAGGCCGCTACTGTTCGCTGTAGCTCCATATTCTTACCGCAAGCAGATAAGTAATAGGACGGTATTAGTGTGACCATTTATTAAGCCTATAGCACAGGGTTGCACAAGTTTCGGGCGCTAGGCTGTCGTTGTAGGAATTTTTTTTTCGGTGGTGCCAAATATTTGTGTGTCTTCATCATTGAAGTTACTTCGTGCCACAGTCGTCTTGCTTAGAATGTAATGGCCGCGCCGAGCATTTTGTGAAATTTGTGCAACACTCCTATAGAGTATTCAATTTTCGTTCAAAAATCGTTGGAGCAAGACATTCAACCTTAAGGCTGCCTTCAGGAGTGATGCGATACGACATATTTGTTACGTCGTTTAGTTTTAAATATTAATATTAAAACTGAAATGTGTTAAACTAGATAGGCTTGCATTTGTATCTTCGAAGGTTATTAATAATTTTGTTGTGTCTTCGAACGTGGAAATATCTAATTAATTATGGCGACTCTATATTCCAGTAACTCTGCCTATTACCTTGGAAGTTTAAGCGAATGCGGCATAGAAGCAGAAGATTATTTATTACTGGGAACGACTCTACATCCGCATAAGTCAAAAGTACGAAATTTTCACAGCAAATTTCACACAAACTAAACAAGGAACAAGTCGGAACATTGGCGAGGTAAACGCAAATAGCGTCAGGTGTTAACCAAGTCTTAAGTTGATAAAGAACAGCAAATATAATAATATAAATTATAAACAACAATAGTCAATACTCACAGTCTGTCGGAAGCACGCACGCTCGCACACACACACATATAGCACAAACACAGCAGTAAAACGCCCCATTTGACATCAAATTCATAAGCACAAATGGCTCCATAAACACGTCACAACCTTCACAGACACGAAACAAAACAGTTGCCTGTTGTTGCCGGAAACTCGAGAAACTAAAGACAGAATCGGAAATTAAACTGAACACCCTGCAACACTGAAGAACACCCCGGTACACGAGCATTATCAAGACAAACCGTAATTTAAAGTACAAAGTATGAATTGCACACTTAAAAAAAGTTGCCCGGTCAAGGTTTGAATACGGACTGATTTCCTGTGGTAACTACAAGTAAAACTAAGGGGTAGGTTAGAGAGGGGAAGGAAGGAAATATGGACGACGGCGTCAAACATAAGATGAAAGCTGGCCGACAGTGCTGCCACGTAAGGAATTTGAATTTATTTACATTTTATGAATTTTAAAACAATTAATACCTTGGATATAGAACAAGACAAAAAATATTATGTACACACATTACAATACAACTGACTATGCTTAATTTAACATTTTCTGTTCACATTAATGTATCAGTCTATCGAGTAGCAGAAATGAGGATATACATAATTTTAGGGGTATTTTAAATTGTTTAGGTTTACCACTTAAAATTTTTGACACTTTGTGGCAGACTGTTAAACACGTTCAAGCTAACTGAGTAGATTTCTTTTCGATATAGTGACAAATTTGATAAAGATTGGTGAAAATTACATATTTTGTCTGGTGCGATACGTATTTATGTTACAGACACCAGAATTGAGTTTGAAATTATTTTTATTGTTAACCACAAATCAGAGACGTGATAGTGTGGATTGTTATTGAAGCGGTAGAATTGTTATATTCTGAAATAAATTTTTAAGCGAGTCTGTAATTCTGCAGCCTGTAATAATTCTATTTATATCCTTTTGTATTTTGTGTATACAATAAATGTTAAAAATTCCTTTTATATAAAGATAAATAGGATATATGAAATCGTGTAGAAACGGTAGCCATTTACGAACAACATATTTATAGGATGCCATATTTACTTCGGAACATGGAGACATGCGACATTTTGTAAGGCGTGTGTGCATATATATGCTGCGTGTGTGTATATATATGCTGCGTGTGTGTATATATATGCTGCGTGTGTGCATATATATGCTGCGTGTGTGCATATATATATATATGCTCACCGTTTTGTTTGATATATTTTTCTAAAAGGGTCACCCACTTCAACTCTTCAATTGTCACTATTGCACAGGCTGTAAAACAGAAAACGTTTCTTTAAATTATGCTGGAAACAAGCAGAAAAGTGAATTTTCGCTCGCAAACCAAACGCCTGGCATTGAACTCCAGAGACGTTTCCTGCGCTGCTCCAGAACAATCAGAAATACCGCAACACTTCCAATTTCACATGTGAAGAAAAACGCGAAAAGCGTGGACTACAATACAAGAAAATATATTCGCTCATGGGAAGAAGATCGGCCCTGTCGATACACAATAAGCTGATGCTGTACAAACAAATATTGAAGCCTGTGTGGCCCTACGGCATACAGCTGTGGGGATGCGCGAAACAGAACAACATTGACATCATTCAAGATTTCAAAACAAGGCACTTAGGAATATCGTTGACGCACCTTGGTATATCAGAAACACCGACAAACGGACAATTTCTGCACGTTAGGAAATTTGTTTCGGTAAACCAACCCAAGGCTTCTCCATGTAATTGCATGCAACGTTTTTTTTAATTCTATATAATGACGCAAATGTCAACCATTTGTTCGTACGTATCATTGCGTGCACTAATCTTCTGCCGAATTGCAGGATATAATTACAACACACAGCACATAACAGCACGTGGAGCAACACGAAAGTGCTTGGTGGCCTATAAAAGCCACACAACTCAGACATTTGCTCAGTCGTCCACCACAGCCAGCACCATGTACTGCACTGTACTGTCTTTGTATCTTCTTTCTTGAAGGGTAAGTACCCTTGGAAGAGCAATCTAATGTTTTTAAAAGCAACACCAAATTAATATTTGCTCAGCCGTCCAACACAGCCAGCACCATGCACTGCACTGTACTGTACTGCACTGTACTGTACTGTACTGCACTGCACTGCACTGTACTGTACTGCACTGTACTGTACTGTACTGCACTGTACTGTACTGTACTGCACTGTACTGTACTGCAATGTACTGCGCTGTACTGTACTGCACTGCACTGTACTGTACTGTACTGCACTGTACTGTACTGCAATGTACTGCGCTGTACTGTACTGCACTGCACTGTACTGTACTGTACTGCACTGTACTGTACTGCAATGTACTGC
>Ga0123352_10019861_pt1 | contig 10707 bp, 12 predicted proteins | sample TergutLab28metaG_FD_89700 | JGI IMG/M metagenome (GOLD analysis project Ga0123352, IMG submission 89700) | Labiotermes labralis P1 segment gut microbial communities from Petit-Saut dam, French Guiana - Lab288 P1 | ecosystem: Host-associated > Arthropoda: Insects > Digestive system > Gut ... | reverse complement strand
ATTAATGTCCGAAACATGTTGAGCATAGAAGAAGTGAAATAAAACTTAATAACTAGTGACATCAAGTTGGTCTCTTATTCTTCAACTATCACAATGATGCACGGTCCAATATACATAAGAATTTGTGCATTAAGTTGGTTTATTACCAAGATCATACTGAGATGTACAGTCAGCAAAACATCAAAGCTACTGTTATTGTTACCTACAAGATCCATATGACATATATAAAAAATTTGAAGTAAAATTGATTCCACCGTATAACAGTATTAAAATTTAATTTAGCGTATGTTAAATATTATTATATATACAATATTAGATTATGGGATATTATAATCATGGAATGTGGTGTTATTTTTATTTTTGGTACCCACACCACATTCCATAATTATAATATCCTGTAATCTAATATTCTGTATATAATAATATTTAACTCACACTAAATTAAAATGTAATAGTGCAATACAGTGGAATCAATTTTAATTCAAATTTTTTATACGTGTCAAATGAGATCTTGTAGGTAACAATAACAATAGCATTGTTAATTGTATATTTTGCCTTACGAAGAAAAAGTAATCAACCTGAAGATGGCTCATAACTAGAGCCGAAACATGTCGTTAAAAACAGTGTAAGAATACACCTTAATAAAATCATTAATTGGGTTGTGTTTGACTGTATTTTATCAATATTTTTTTATAATTGTGTACAACACAATGAGGATGTCTCACCTGAAAGTTATAAGGCTGCCTGTTGCGGCTAAAAATGATTAGCTATTATCTGGCCTGATTATAAGAATACAAACAGGAGTATATTTTATTTTATTTTAGCTTTGAGTGCTCAAACTTTGTGAGCTAAAGGGTGAATGTATGTTATGTTGCCTTATTGCTAGATTCGTTTGTATTTAATAACACAATGGGGATATGCCACATTAGAGCAATTTAGATCCCTGATATTTGAGGCTTGACTAGTTTTATAATCCTGCACTGTTTGTAACAGTTTCCCACATAAAACCTGTCATTGTTGGCTGTCTCATACAAAGCTAACAGTAAAAAGAAGAATATCAGAGACTTGTACAGTAGCATCAGTGACTTTTAAGAAGGGTTGCCAGCCTAGAACTAATATAGTAAAGGATGAGAAGGGTCATTTGGTTACACACTCCCAAAGTATTTTGGCTGGGTGGAGGAACCATTTCTCTCAGCTATTGAATGTGTATGGGGTTAATGATGTTAGGCAGAGAGATTTACATACAGCAGAGTAAATAGTGTTTGGGCCCGGTACCTTTGAGATTGAGATGGTTATTGAAAAGCTAAAAAGACACATATCACCAGGTACTGATTGAATTCCAGCAGATTTCATTAATGCAAGAGGTAGGACAGTTCAGTCTGAGATCCGTAAACTTATTATTTCTATTTGGAATAAGGAGGAATTGCCTGAGCAGTGGAAGGAGTCGATCATTGTACCTATTTATAAGAAGGGTGATAAAACAGATCGTCGGACTTACAGAGGCATATCACTTTTGTCAGTTACACACAGAATTTTAACCAACATCCGTCTGTCAGGGTTAACTCCATATTCGGAGAAAATTACCGAGGATCATCAGAGTGGATTTCAACGTAACGGGTCAACTACTGATCACATATTCTGCATTTGTCGAATACTCGAGAAAAAATGGGAATACAGTGAGGCATTGCATCAGCTATTTGTAGACTCCAAGAAAGCCTATGATTCAGTTTGGAGGGAGGGCATGTGTAATATTCTCACTGAGTTTGGTATCCCCATGAAACTAGTAAGGCCAATAAAAATGTGTCTAAATGAAATGTTTAGCAGGGTCTGGGTAGGCAGACATTTGTCATACATGTTTCCTATTAAGAATGGTTTAAAATGAGGAGATGCTTTATCACCATTGCTTGAAAATATGCCATTAGGAATGTTAAGGTAAATTAAGTACCTACTAGTTTGTGCTGATGATGCTAATGTATGTGCTGTCACTGAGTGACAACTCAACTGCAGTTAATAATAATAATAATAATAATAATAATAATAATAATAATAATGGATGTGAGCTTGTATACTATAAAGAAAAACCACAGAAGCTTTAGTATTTGCTAGTAAGAAGATTTGTCTAAAAGTAAATGCTGATAAAACTAAGTACATGGTCACGTCTTTGAGATAAGAATGCAAAACAAAAGCACAATATAAAGATTGATGATAAATCCTTTGAAAGGGTTCAAATATTTGGAAAGAAGCCTTGCAAAATCAAAATTCCATTCAAGATGAAATTAAGAGCAGATTTAAGTCAGGGAATGCTTTCTATCATTCACTGAAGAATCTTTTGTCTTCCAGTTTGCTATGCAAAAATATAAAGATTAAGATAGACAGAACTATAAGTTTGCATGTTGTTTTGTATGGGTGTGAAACTTGGTCTCTGGCTTTGAGGGAGGAATGTAGGGTGCTGCAGAAGATATTTGGGCGTAAGAGTGACAAGGTGACAGGGGACTGGAGAAAACTACATAGTGAGGAGCTTACTGATCTGTCCTACTCACCAAATATTATTCGGGTAATCAAATGAAGAATGAGGTGGGTGGGTATATGACACTTATGGGGGAGAGGAAAGGTGCATACAGTGTTTCGGTGGGGAGACTGAGGGAAAGAGACCACTTAGAAGACCCAGCCATAGATAGGAGGGTAGTATTAAAATGAATCTTCAAGAAGTTGGTTGGGAGCAGGGACTGGATTGATCTGGCTCAGGATAGGGACAGGTGATGTGCTCTTGTGTGTATGGTTATGAACCTTCAGGTTCCATAAAATGCGGGGAATTTCCTGACTAGCTGACAACCTGTTAGCTTCTGAAGAAGAACTCTGCTCCATGGAGTTAGTTAGTTAGTCAGTTACTGAATTTGTTAGTGAGTTGGTTGGTTGTCAAATGGGGTACACAGTGACGCAGCTGGTTGAGTCACTACACAAAAAGGCAGAAGGATGTGGGTTCCATTTCTGATGGTGTCATTGGGATTTTTCAGTTATTTTATCCTTCCGGCCATGCTATGGCAATGGGATACATGTCAGCCTCTGACAGAAATGAGTACCAGGTATATCTCCTGTGGGGGTGGGGGTAAAGGAGGTTGGTGTGTAGTGATGAAAACCTTGGTACATTCATGTGCCAATTGTCTAGAAATTCTGGAGCTTCAACCTCCTGGTGCCCTAAAGACCTGTTCAGGCCTGTAATGGGATAGCTGTTTTAGTTGTCCAATATGATGTACTCATACCATGTTATGTTGAACATGTCTTAAAAACATAATTGTTTGAATTAAATGTCTTCTAAAGGTGCAATCTGTATGCTACATTATGATTATATTTTATACCTGTTATTTGCAATAACTTTATGAATTTAAATCTTGTATTATGGTATTTATAAAAAGGTCAAATGTATTTTATAATGGTTAGATCCTTCTGTGGTATACTAAATTAAAACTAATGTTTCAAAGGCTGTTGTATACATATTTTTCCCTTCATTGTAGTAAATGGTATCTGATGTCTATATATTTTTAAAAAATTAGCAAATATTATGTATATATGTGTTCATTCACATGTATTGTGTGTCATATTTATGTCATAAATCTTGCATAATATTTTCTGCGTTTGTGTGTGTTGTCACGTGTTGTCTAATGCCGTGTGTTGTCGCTCGTCTCAGGGTGGTGTACGCTACTTTTAAAGTACATCTAATTGACTTGTTGTTTTTAAGACATTCCATTAAAGAAGGTGTAAATCACAGGTAAGCAATGTTTCTGTAGTGTCCAACAGTGGGCAACTAACTTCTCCATACACCAATTGCGGGTGGACAATATATATTGTAAGCGTCGATAGTTAATTACTTAACTCTGAAGGTATGCTGCCAGCATGTTAATAATTCTTCATATATTATTAACAGCCATTTGTTCTAACTACTCGGATTTTCCAACCGGGATTCAAGGATAGTGTAGAGCTGTCTAAATTATTATTTCATTTATCCCAAAAATCTTAATTATATATTCTAAGTTACTAAGTATAATATTCAAAGTAAAAAGGAAAGAAAACAATTTAGTTATTTTTACAAGTGTGCAGTAATGTTTAAATAAGTTGATAAAGTGTTCATCAACCAAATATATATATAAGTCTAGTCACAGGTAATCTGGAATTTAACTCTACAAAATTGAATTTAGTATTAACCAAAACTTGCTTGTCTAAAAAAAAAATTTTTTTCTAGCACAGTCAACTTAACTTACCTTGTATTAGCAGGAAGCAACCAAAGCTTAAAAGCGTCATAGTCTCACATTGCACTAATTTCGTACCATGTTCAATATATATAAATTTCTTCAAGTGTAGAGGTACGTAGCGGCCAGTAGCAACCAAACGTAGTTAAGTCGGTGAGTAAAATAATTGAGCAAGAGTCGTTACCTGTAATGTTAGATGTATATATAGAGGTGGATTGATTTGTCATGCATTCTTAAGAGTTTAACGAAGTCTCTAAATGTCACTATGGGTTCAGTCATATGTCGAAGGTGTAATGAACTGTCATGAATGCTGATCTCAGACATATTTCCAGAGTATAATGAACTATTGAGGCTGTGCTGAGCTCTCAATAGTACAGCAGCTGTTAAAGTTCTTGGTTGCTATATGAAATTCAAATTCGATATCTATCGTTATTTAACACTTAAATTTGATATTTACTACATTACCATTCACTTGCGCAGAAATTAGATTTGACAGTACTGATGTAATTGAAACTCTTGTTTTAAATTTGCAGGTCATGATGGATTTTATTAAATCGGAACCCTTTTCACATGGTGAGCTGTATATTTTGTCGTCTTGTGGTGAAAATGGGGTGACTGATGTAAAAGAGGAAGATCCTGTAACAATCCAAGCCATGAAGGCTGAACATGAGGTGACGAGTTGTGTCTGTCTCTGAAGATGTTGATGAACCTGTAATATCTGTGATATGTCATTGTGTCTGGTTATATGTGCCGTGTCTGGTTATATGTACCTTGTCTGGTTATATGTGCCGTGTCTGGTTATATGTGCCATGTCTGGTTGTATGTACCATGTCTGGTTATATGTGTCGTGTCTAGTTATATGTGCCGTGTCTGGTTATATGTGCCGTGTCTGGTTATATGTGCCGTGTCTGGTTATATGTGCCGTGTCTGGTTGTATGTGCCGTGTCTGGTTATATGTGCTGTGTCTGGTTATATGTACCATGTGTGGTTATATGTACAGTGTCTAGTTATATGTACCGTGTCTGGTTATATGTTCCGTATCTGGTTATATGTGCCTTGTCTGGTTATATGTGCCATGCCTGGTTATATGTACTGTGTCTGGTTATATGTGGATGAGTAAATTTCGATGGTTTTATTTAAGACTTCATATGAAATTCAAATTGCTCAACTGCGACCAGTAAGGGGCTTTTTCGAACATACTAGGGCACCTTCACATTCAGTGAAATCTTTTAATTTTAAATGGAAGAATTTGCCTTGTGCAATTAATTACATGATTGTAATGAACTGGAAGTAATGGATGAAAGTCATCCAGGATGATGAGCCACATTCAATTTTTGTTACCACTTGCCTGTTTGGAGACCTGCTGTTTGTTTCATCACCAGGGACAGTGTGGAGATGACTCTAAGTCATATTTTTGTCAGTCACCAAATAAGTGGGATTTCGTCTTTCTAATTCGTGCAGTGGGCGACAAGAGGCAGCTGCTAATTCAGTGACTGGCACTCCCACACTATATCTGATACCTTGTTACATAACCAGAAAATTATCTCCAGTTTTCTTGATTTTAAGCTTTTGCCGTGTGCTATATGTAATATGTTTTCTTTTGGGTAATTCCCCAGCGTCTGAGTTCTAACAGCCGACGTTTCGGAACCCTCTATCAGTTCCATATTCATAGGCAGGTGGATGAAGTATTTCATCCACCTGCCTATGAATATGGAACTGATAGAGGGTTCCGAAACGTCAGCTGTTAGAACTCAGACGCCGGGGAATTACCCAAAAGAAAACATATTACATATCTCTAGTTTGTTTATACTTATCTGTATAAACCATTGCTAGTACATACTACTTAACCGCTTTTAAATATGTTCCCATTTTGCAGACTGTGAAGGTGGATGAAAAATTGGAAAGCAATTGTGGTGTGCAGGCACGTCTCACTAGTGAGCCTTGTAAGGGTCGTCTTGCTCCGAAGAAACGTGACAGCCATGAATGGAATCCTGGAATTTCTAATGATTTATTTAGTGAAGCCAGATCTTCAGATACTAACAGACTTGTTTATTTGTGTGACGTTTGTAAGAGAATAGTTAGTGACAAGAATGAACTAAAAACCCATTCACTTTTATGCAGTGGGAAATGTCCAGACACATTCGATATCTGTAAGAACTCCTCTTGCGAGCTTCGCGGTTGTTCTGAAAGGCAAAAGCGTGCGCATCGTAGAGAATGTCTTCCATGCAGTATATGTAAGAAAAGTTGTACTGAATGCAGTCATGTGCACAGTGCAGCCGTACTTGACAAACAACGTCCCTACTCATGTGACACATGTGACAAATCATTTAAGCACCCTTCTGATCTTAAAAAGCATCTTCTTGTGCATACTGGAGAACGTCCGTACATGTGTAATATATGTGACAAGACCTTTAATCAAACTAGTGTTCTTAAAAGACATATGCGTGTGCATACCAGAAATCATTCCCGTCGTACTTGTAAGAAATGTTTTATTAGTGACTGTAGTCACCTTAAGATTGCTGCTGTACATAATGGACAACGTCCATACTCATGCGAGATATGTGACAAAGCGTTTAAGCACCCATCTGATCTGAAAACGCATCTTCGTATACACACTGGAGAACGTCCGTACTCATGTAGCACATGTGACAAAGCATTTAAACAAAATAGTGTTCTTAAAAGACATATGCGTGTGCATACAGAGAAACATTCATGTCATACGCGTAAGAAATGCTTTATTAATGATTGTAGTCACCCGAAGATTACAGCTGTACGTAATAGACAACGTCCATACTCGTGCGGGACATGTGACAAAGCCTTTAAGCACCCATCTGATCTTAAAAAACATCTTCGTATACATACCGGAGAACGTCCATACTCATGCAATACATGTGACAAAGCCTTCAACCAAAGTAGTGTTCTTAAGAGACATATGCGTATGCACACGGAAGAACTCGCATTCTACATTGGACAAAACCTCTAACGAGCATAGCAATTGTAAATGTTGATACACACCTACAGACTGAGGAAAATCCATACTTGTAACATGCTATTGAGAAAAATTTGTGATTCTAGTCATTTGAGTTCAAATGCCTGTGCCTAACTGATGACATCCATATTCGTGTAACGTGCGTGGGAAGTCATTTAAATCTTCGGATTCCAAATTTATTGAGTTCCAACAGGCTGGTACAAATTAATTTTTGAGAAAATCTTTAATTTTCAAAGTTCAAAAGCAGCCATTAGAAAACAGTAGCTTAGGGAGAACCTACATAAAACAATGTACAATGACATGTCAATTTGAGCTCAACATTGGATCTGATACAGCAACAAGCACTGTTGAGTCTACCTCAACACTGGACCAATACAGTTTAAGTATCCTGGTCTCAAGGGACAGGTTTTTGTGCATACTGGGGATGCCCATGCTAATGTAATGCATCTTGCAGAGCCTTTAAGCAGAAAAATGTTCTTGCCAGTGATATATATATATATCTGTATTTATGTTTTGTGCATTCAGGGGCTGTCCTGTAAGTGGCAATACTTCGTTCAATTCCTGAGAGAAGTCTTCCTGGAATGTATGAATACCTAGACATTTGGCTTGTGGTCTGGTTATGCATTGGGGAGGTAAGCCAGATGTACCACTATCAGAGTCACCAGTTAAAACATGGGGTAGTCACAGCCCTTACTATGTCTTCATTCATTCAGTCAGTATTCTGTCTGATGACAGGTCCAAGTGAGAATATCCTCTCCTGTCCTTAGGGTCATCCAGTAGTTTCTTACGTCTTCTTCCTTGTCTTCTTGTCACTTCCATCTCGCCCTTTATCTTTCCTTCGATAACCTGTTTTAGAAGGCAGTTTCTACGTAAGATGTGACCAGTCCAATTAGCCTTCTGTTTTCTTATTTCATGTAGGATATTCCTTTGCTCATTGACTCTAAGTAACACATCTTCATTTTTCACATGATCTGTCCAACTGATCTTTTCCATCCTTCTCCAACACCACGTTTCAAAACTTTCCAGGTATTTCTGATCAGCTGCCCGAAGCACCCATGTTTCAGCACCGTAAAAAGCCATGCTCCAAATGTAGCATTTTACTAGTTTCTTCCTCAAATTTAAGTCCAGTTTGCTAGTAAGGAGAGTCTTCTTCTTGTTGAACACAGCTTTTGCCATGGCAATCCTATGTCTTATCTGTAAAAAATGTCATCTAAAATTCTATATGCGCACGCACACTTATAAACACCCATACTCGTGTGATGTATGAAGGTGAATGAAAAAGTAGACTGAATTTGCCTGCAGAAGTGCTGCAATCAACACTGTTAAAATTAGTGGTTGTTACAACAACTTCATACTAGCCATTGTTGCAACAAGGTAGTTTCAGGTGTAGTTCTTATTGCGTTTTTCTACAAATCATCTTTAAAGATGTTGGCACCACTTTTTGAATTGCACCATTGTAGAACAGTGAAATGTGTTCAGTATTTAGTGGTCAGAAGGTGTTAAAGTATCTGAAATATATAGGAGAATGTTAGTGCTTCACAACAAGCACAGAGGTTTGCTGTCCAGGTGGAGTTATTTTGCTCTGTAGTAATGCGTTTCCGCATTCCACGGCAGCTACCCTGAAGCAGTCAGGTATTTGAAATTTGAACTCTTCCCACCCCCCTCATATAGACCAGACCTAGCTGCATTGGATTATCGTATGTTTGGATCAGTAAAAGAAGCTTTGCATGGATGAAATTTGGCAGTGATTATGAAGTTAAGGATGCAGTACAAATGTGGCTTCAACAACAACAGCAGCAAACTTTCTTCTCAGATGGGATCAGAAGGCTTGTGAAGTGCTACACAACATTCATTTAAGAAATGGTTGAATGAAACACTGTGCATTTGTCACAGAGTGTTGTTGACTGCGTTTGTCACAGATTGTTGTAGACTGCGTTTGAAATGTGATGGCACACATGCAGAAACCAGATTTGGTCTTTCAGCGAAATGGACGAGTCTGTTTAAATGACTGGGGGGTGTCAGTTCAATCGACTACTGGCAGCTGAGGTGTGCTCATCAGTGGTAGTAATGGTAGTAACGTTGGGTACACCATGTTCTGTGGTAGTGTGAAGAGTACTGGCTACCCACTTCATTCGCCAGTTTCCCCTTCACTTCCCCTACCATGCATCACTGTGTGTCATCACATTTCAACTGGACTCTGCATGAAGTAATAAATAAATAAAGTTTATTTATTTGTTTATTTTTGACTCTGTTTCGTATGTGTCAAGGCATTTTGGTACGTCTGTGATGCTGGAAGATGTGTGTAGCATACAGGTCTGTGACGAATGTTTTTGGTGATTCCAGTCATCTGAAAGTTACATGCATGTGCACACTTGAGAACACGTGTTCTCATAATGTGTGTGAGAAGCCATCTAAACACATCTTTAATCATAAAGCGAATTTGTATGTACATACTGCAGAATGTCCACGATCTTGTAGCACGTCACAAAGACTTTCCCCATCACAGTTTTCGCATCTGCTCTAGATTAGTCGGACATTATTTACTTATTATGTGGAACAGATTACTCTTGCATATGCACAAATAAATTTACAAACTCTTATATTTGTAATGCAATCAACATTTAGGACCAAAAATATTCATTCTACTTACATCATACCTTACTGTATGGTGTTCAGCATATGTTGAGTACAAGCAAACGCATTGTTCACGGTTGCTAACATTGATAGCATGCTGAAATGTATGATGGCTGAAAACGTGCTTTAGCGAACACTTCAAGAAGCTAGGCTGTGAGACATGGTTTTAACATTTATGGACCATGGAAAAACTGTGTCAAGAAGAATATAATGAAAACTGGCATTCTGATGTCTGTGACTAGTTTCCAAGCAAATGATACCTCAGGGCCAAATAAACATGTAGTAAACATCTTTTTTTTTTTTAATTTGGGGTTCTGCCAATATTCTGCATTGTGACATGTGTAAAGTTTGTTATTGCACCAATGACCCATATCCTAACCTCTGAATGTCTCTGAGATTAATCCTTAAAGCCAGCCTTAGTGCTTTGTTGTAAAGTTCAGTTTGTCACTCAAATGAAACCTGATAGTCAGAACTTTCTCTCACTAAATTAAGAATGCAAAAGCATAACCTCCCTGCACTGGAGTTTATGTTGTCATGTGTGTTCCATATCATACAACAAATGCCAAATTCAAAAGTTTCTGTCACCAAAGTGTCAACCCTAACCTTAAGTTCTATGTTTTTATGTGTAATTAGCAGTTTTATAACGTCATCTTTAACCCCCCCCCCCCCCCCCCCCCCCCCCCCCCACCCAACACAAACCCCAAAAAAAAACACAAAACAAAAATACTATTACATATATTATTTATTTTTTTTTGTTTTTTTTTTGTTTTTTTTTTTTGACTCTCATACAACGGTCTCTTTCAACTGATTCTCTTCGATCCTTCCCTCCCGAAACGCCTT
>Ga0123352_10019860_pt1 | contig 10707 bp, 12 predicted proteins | sample TergutLab28metaG_FD_89700 | JGI IMG/M metagenome (GOLD analysis project Ga0123352, IMG submission 89700) | Labiotermes labralis P1 segment gut microbial communities from Petit-Saut dam, French Guiana - Lab288 P1 | ecosystem: Host-associated > Arthropoda: Insects > Digestive system > Gut ... | reverse complement strand
TATGTACAGTACGTACAGTATGTACAGTACGTACAGTATGTACAGTAGGTACAGTATGTACAGTAGGTACAGTATGTACAGTAGGTACAGTATGTACAGTACGTACAGTATGTACAGTAGGTACAGTATGTACAGTATGTACAGTAGGTACAGTATTTACAGTATGTACAGTATGTACAGTAGGTACAGTATGTACAGTACGTACAGTAGGTACAGTATGTACAGTATGTACAGTATGTACAGTATGTACAGTACGTACAGTACGTACAGTATGTACAGTAGGTACAGTATGTACAGTATGTACAGTATGTACAGTAGGTACAGTATGTACAGTATGTACAGTATGTACAGTATGTACAGTAGGTACAGTATGTACAGTATGTACAGTATGTACAGTAGGTACAGTATGTACAGTATGTACAGTATGTACAGTATGTACAGTATGTACAGTATAAGGACTTTAACTGGATTTTGGTCTTCGTGTATTGTACTAAGAGTTCGTATTAAAACTAATTTTGATTTGGTGTATTTTAATTGGCGCGGCGCGGCTCAAGTAGCGTATTGTGTTGTAATTGTAAGCCAGGATATATATGGAAGTGGTGGTGGTGGTGGTGGTGGAGCGACGTTTACCTGCGGACAGTTGGGGTGTGCAGATGGACTATCGTACGAAATGCTACTGCAACAGACGAGGACCAAAATTTATAAAAGTCTTTATACTAACTTTGTTAAAATTATTTAAGTCTTACATTTTCATGTTTTATGTTTTAACATTACAAAAATAGTGACTTAGAAAAGGGGGCCGGCCCCTCATGTTCTTATTGTATCTCGCTTTGTAACGTCCTTGTATTGACGTGCCTAGGATGGCATGCTTACAGGCCGAAACATGTAGCACACATGTAAATGCAACAAACCGAATTACAATTAAATTGCGTTGTGTGAGACTGAATAAGTAGAGTTCATTCCTTACATATTTATTGCGTAACATCTGTCTTAAGTGCATCCTCCTATCTCACTTGTAGTCTCTTCCCTTCAGATTTTAACACTGAAATTTTATAGGCATTTCATATCTCACCTTGCATTATACAATCCTTGACTATCTCAACCTCCTCGATTTGATAATTATAATAATAAAATGTCATTATTTTATCTGGCAACTATCGGCTGTCATTCCCTTTCAGCTCGCTGATTGGATTAACGTCCCCGACTCAGCCGACAGCCAACAAGCACGACGGATTAGCGACGGGAAGTGACAAACGATGCTTGTTCGATATAATAAGGCTCCTGTATTAAGCGGAGGATACAAATCATTAGGCTCCTCATTATGTAACTTCATCCACCCTCGTCACTTCCTCCCCCTGTCAGCACCCTGTTCTCCGACACCCTTAGCCTGTGTTCCTCCCTTACCTTCAGATTTCCTCCTGCAGTTTGCTCGCTCGCAAATACAGCAGCCTGCCACCTGTATCGCTGCAACAACATCGTGTCTAATTGTCTGCCAGCGTAATTACATTATTACTTACAACGTCTGTTATAAGAACAGGAAGAACGCAAATTATAACAGACACCATACACACTGTCTGCAAATTGTATGAATACATTAATTTATAACGAATTAATTTAATCCATTCACAAGCGAAGGAAAATAAAAGGAAACATTTAATGTACAAAAAGGAGTTCGAACTGATAAAAGCGTACAGAATGTTGAACTCCAGCAAATACGAAATGACAATTAGCCTTATGATTACATTACCTCACTGAATACGCTACGTTACAATAACAACGCTCACCTTACTGGCTTGCGTTCAGTTCGAAATTTAGTGGCGCATTCAAGAGGCCAGTGCTGTGTGCTGTTTGTTGTGTGCTGTGATGTCAGACATCCTGACACTAACAAAATAAGCCGCTTAATTGCAACTAATTGCGAAAGTTATTTTAGAGTTAACTGCACGTAATGCGTAGAGCGCCAAAATGTAACACGAATTTTAGATACGAAAATTAACGTAAGTTACATATGAAGACCCAGTCCGTACCGCGCAGTAAACACACTCTGTCTCTGTTATACAAACCAGTCAGTTAATGCTGTATAGGGAAATAATCACTGTTTGTTCTCAGATCCACACAAAACACATAACCGGAATTATATATAAAGATCCAGTCCGTACCGCGCAGTAAACACTTCCCGTCTCTGTTATACAAACCACTCAGTTAATGCTGTATAGGGAAATAATCGCTGTGTGTTCTCAGATCCACACAAAACACATAGCCTAAATTCTATATAAAGATCCAGTCCGTACCGCGCAGTAAACACTCTCCGTCTCTGTTATACAAACCAGTCAGTTAATGCTGTATAGGGAAATAATCGCTGTGTGTTCTGAGATCCACAAAAAACACATAACCTGAATTATATATAAAGACCCAGTCCGTACCGCGCAGTAAACACACTCCGTCTCGGTCATGCAAACCAGTCAGTTAATGTTGTATAGGGAAATCATCGCTGTTTGTTCTGAGGTCCACAAAAAACACATAACCTGAATTATAAATAAAGACCCAGTCCGTACCGCGCAATAAACACACTCCGTCTCTGTCATACAAACCAGTCAGTTAATGTTGTATAGGGAAATAATCATTGTTTGTTCTGAGATCCACAAAAAACACTGTGTGGGCAGATCGTAGATTTTGTGAATGTTTAACCTGGTGGTACATACGTGTATAGTAACCACTGTTCTGTAAAAGGCTAAGGTTCTACACCTGTAACTCCCAAATACCTCGCCTGCGGTAATCACATCGCGGAACGAAACCAAGAGTAACTGCAACTTTCAAGGCACATGCTCCATCCTGACGCCACGTGTCCACTCAAACGGGGCGTCGTTTCGTGTGTCGGTACGGAGAGTGAGGTTATCTGATGGGACTGCATTACAATGCCAGAGGCGTGTACAGTTTGTGTCAGCTTATCTGTCGTATTTAGTGAGACATGAACGATAGTTTCGAAATTTTAGCGGGCATTTTCAAGTTTCCAGCCACATGCAAGGACAAAATGGTGGTGACAGCGCAGTACTGCAGAGCATCAGGGAAATGTATCTAACGAGACATAATGCAAAGAATCAACGTATGTCCAGGATATTTCTACATAAGATAACAACCACAATAACAGAAATGTTATACACCAACTGCAAACATTTCAAGTGAAATCAACATAAAAATTTGTCAGCACATTCCAGCACTTACGCTTGCCACTGGAATCTTCATACCAACATCAAACAGCACAAAGAATCTCCATACAACATCGAAGTCCCAGAAAATGTCCCTAGCAACATCGAACACTCTAAATAATCTGCATGTCCAAAAGAAACTTCGCAAAGACTTCGCACGGAAATCGCCAACTTGCACATCAACATTTAAATTATCATGGAAAATCAGACCTTCCAAATAACATACGCTTTCAGCTTCAAAAGTTTTCCCACAGCCTTCAAGTGTTTAAATGACATCACACTGCTGTGCATGGAACTGTCTGAACAGTGTTAGTGTTCTGGTCAGCAGACCGCGTGGTGTCTTCCAGTGTTCGTCAGTCAACACTCTGAGTTATGGAGAAAATAATAATAATAAATTGCTATTATTATTAATAATACTGCTATTAAAAACACCTTGCGCCCATTTGTGCTCTTAACGATGCGAAACTTGATGACTGGGTTCAGAACGGCGAAGTGTCTGGTTGTGACGCGGCCACCCCCAATGGAACAATCTCAGTACTGCAGTTCATTAAGACCGCTTGAAAACTGCCTCACCACACACACAGCAATACAGCACTTCACCCCTGCAAGCGGTAACTGTTTCAGGAAATGAGGAGGGCACGATGTGACTGTGAGAAAGGAACTTGATCGAGCGGTGAAACAGAGCAGGTATAAATGAGAAAAATGGAATGAAAACAGACGCAAAAATTTAGACGGGAGACGGGTAATTTGAAATTTCGCTAAATGCTGTTGCATGTTGTTTGCAGGGGGCGCGTCCCAGCGGAGCCGCCGACATCGATCGAGTCTACGGCCGACAGAACGCCAGAACGCCCCAACTGGAGACAGCAGCTCTCGACTTGCAACATCCAAGTTTCTGTATTAATTTGCTGACGGCTGGCTGACATTTCGCCGGCTACACGTAGTTACATGCCAAAACACACGTGCTCGCCCGCAGTACGTCAGAGCGCCTCTCAACGGGACACGCTGACGATGGACTGAAACGCCAGTAACAGAACTGCCATGGCCGCTTTTCGTAACAGCAATCTGCAATGTGCAAAGTACAGCGGTAACTATACGTACCATCTGCATTCAGCCCACATAGCGTGTGCACGTGTTCAGAACAACCAGCGTTAACTGACTGCTTTGCATTACGGAGCTGCAGTGTGCATTTTCAAGACATTCAGGCTTCAGAAGGTGACCTGCAGCGCACACACTTTTCGAACCGTGGGTCCACAAGCTGAGGTGCGTCTTGACCACTTGACCGCACAATTTGGTGCGTCGTCTGTTCCACACACAACTTGCATGTCTGTGCATCACAGCACAACTGTCGGTCCCTCAGTCGCGGTCCGACTGAAAACACCGACAGCAGCTTGTTTCTGTTGTTACAGCATCCAGAACAGCCATGTGTTCAAGCGGTCGGAGCGTGAAGCTGACCACACAGCTCCAGAACACAGTAACACCATCGACACACCGGCCATGTCCCGTGTGCCACGTAGTTACAAGCTCAACAACCGGCGTCTGATTCCCGACACAATCAGAAAACCACGTGTTCGCTAAAGTGAGTGAGCATTGCCAAATACAGCTGGAAACAAAACGCATCGCACCTGCTGTCGAGGTTGCTAATTCGCAGAGACCAAACATTGAGTTTCCATGGCGTTGTGGCTAATGACCAGCTGTCATCACACAAATGGATGAGTCACTAAGGGTAACGTCAAATAAAATTCACTTTGTGCCTCTAAGAAAAGAGTCTGCTTCGATTATAAAGACAAACCATTTCATCTTCCGTAGGGAAATAAGGGTTACTGAGAGAGAGAGAGACGAACACTGTGTAAGGAACATGTAGGGTCATTTGATGCTGATCCTTATGGTACATATAGTTACCATTGGGCTTTAAAAGGTTAAACATGAGGTAGTGAACGCGCCATTTCAGACTGGGCTGTAACAATATACAACACTTGCAAGTTCGCTTGATTGTTGGGAGTTCCAGTAACTAGCAATTAGTGATAACAGAAAACATATTAGAAGCAAAAATTATCTCCGTCTGCGCCATGAAGAACAGCTCCATTAATTCTTAACTTCTGGACAAGATGGAGGCGAATGATCACCCCCACGCGCCGGCCGCTCTAATCGCGTGACAGAACTACATTACCCACCGAAGAGAAGACTGGGTGGGCCTCCGATCGGCCTGGATGCTTCGAAGACAAGAAATTCTCTTGCCCGAGCTGCGATGCGTCCAGCCCACAGCCTAGTCACTAGACTGACTGAGCTATGTAGGCGCCAGTGTACGGCAAGTGACTGCAGCTTGCTGTGCTCTGGTGTGTTGCGGGAACCAGACGAGATCGTTCTGCTGACAACGGTGAGACACTAACTAACTAAATGGAGGAGATTGCAACTTGAGGAGCTAACAGTTGCTCAGCCAGTCAACAAATTGGCCCCATTTTATGTAACAAGAAAGTTCATTACCGGGTTCACAACAGTCTGCCACTGGCACCTATCCCCAGCCAGATTATTCCCAGTCATTATTTATTAACATCATTCCATCTATGCGTAGGTATTCCAAGTCGTTTCTTTCCTTGACGTCGCTCCACCAAAACCCCGCGTGTATTTGTTTGCCCCCACACATGCCACACGCTCCGCCCATCACAATAAAACTACAAACGTACAAAGGAGGCACAGAGTTTGTGCAATTTACTTGCCATTGTTGTACCTCCACAATATACCTTTACAATATTAATAATATTTCTCTTTAATTTGACTTTTCACGACAGGTGTTTGTTTTCAATCCAACTGTAAATATTATGTAACACTTACATGCACCCTGCACTGTGCTTTTAATCATTTTTATACAATTTTAACAACTGCTGCTAAATATAGCTGCACATCCTTGACACGGTCAGCCAGTGTTGTGTTTTCCTTGTCCAATACCTGCCTGAAGATGGCCGATTCATGCCGGCAGTTTTACTGTGTAACTGCGTAATTTGTTGTGCAATTATTGCACAGTTGTTGCAATAAATATTGTCAGAACCTTAATATCATTCGGCAAACAGTACAAAACACAAAGCTGCTCCTTATGTAACTGTCTCCAGTCCCCTGTTACTTCCTCCCTCTTCGGTTCAAACATCCCCATCACCACCCTATTCTCCCACACCCCCAGCATATCTCGTTCCCTTACTGTGAGAGACCAAGTTTCACACCCATAATGCGTAACCCGGAATCTTCGACAATTCGAACAGACATTTACTTAGTGAATTCATGGAAATTTGAAAAAGATGGTTTACGTATCGACCTTCGACCTTGAAAGACGTCCTGCAGTGCAGCGAGCGTCGTGGCCGGCAGCTGTGCGTTCCTCTCAAACACAACAAAGTAATCAAGCGCTGGATCAAGCACATTAACCCATACACAAATCAATAAAGCAGACCATCAGCACAGAAATAAGCAGGCGCTTCACATTCTGGCATGTCGTTTGTCACGGGATAGCTCAGTCACTCCAGGAAACTTTCTCTTCTCCAAAAGTCCCCAAACGTTTCTGAGGCTCAAAGGAGATCGGGGGTAAAACGGCCGGGGCATCAAGCTGAACACTCATCTCCATCCAGTGCCGATATTAAGAATGAGTGGAGCTGTACCTCTACGCCAGCATTTGCCTTCATGTTGTGGACAGGGACAATTCCACCTTCTCATATCCTTTACTCAGGACAAGAACTGCGCACAACTGGACCTTATTAAGCACCGCCAGTTCACAGCTGCAAAATAAATCTTGAAAAGTTGACGTGCACACACATAGTCAAGAAATCCCTGATTTTTACGCAACCTCGATGTTCATTCCCGTGTTCACAAAAGCCTGCCATTCTCACACAGTCTTCACCAGATATTATCCTCGCACCAAAGCCTATCCCGCGCTCAGGCTGTAAATGGTGAGTCCCGCGAGGAAACACACGCACTTTAGCGAGGCGTTCTTTGCTTTCAACCTGCCACACGGTTTTACGGCACACTGGTCAATGTAACTTCAGGTACCTTCACAAAACCCACAACTGCCGAAAGGCATTTACTTGCTGCATGCAACACAGTCCTTCTTGACAAGCTGACCGATTCTCAGCTAGTCAAGAAATTCCCCGCATTTTATGAAACCGAAGGATCAGTACAATATTTGCAAGTGCACGACACCTGTCCCTGTCCTGAGCCAGCTTGACCCAGTCCATGCCCCCAAACTACTTTCTGAAGATCCATCTTAATATTATATTTCCATCTAGGCCCGGGTCTTCCAAGTAGTCTCTTTCCCTCAGAGTTCTCCACCAAACCCCTGTATACACCTCTTCTCTCCCCCATACGTGCTACATGCCCCGCCCATCTCATTCTTCTCGATTTGATCACCCGAAAAATGATGGGTGAACAGTACAGATCACTAAGCCCCTAACTGTGTAGTTTTCTCTACTCTCCTCTTTCCTCGTCCCTCTTAGGCCCAAATATTCCCGTAGGCAACCTATTCTATTCGCACAAACCCTCAGTCTACGTTCCTCCCTCAATGTGAGCGATCAAGTTTCACACCCATAAAAACAACAGGAAAAAGTATTTTCTGCAGACACGTCATGCAAAAGTCATCCCCCGGTAAGGCGTGGCGCTCAGTGTGAACGACATCAGCACACTTTGCAGCCTTCTTCAGTCGGCAGTGCAGCACAGTGCGACTGTCACTGAGCCACTGTGCACGACACTGACACAAAGTAACAAATACACCAACACGGTTTCCACACAAGGATCATTTCAGTACTCCTTAAGGTGAGGGGCTGAAAGCCTTCCGCAGCTGCTGGCACGCAGCGTCCGTACCACAAGGCAACTGGAGACGCCGCTGTGCACTATTGCAATATTGCGATATTGCGATATTTGTACTGACAACAGAAAAATGAGGCAACATTTTATTGAGCACAATTAATTATAAATTAATTTCTTGAGTACCCTTAATACTGGCGACAATTACAGTAGAACAACGTTACTGCAGACAAACAACAATTATTGATAACCCACTCATTGCCTCAGATGCCGAGGGAGATGTTTGGACCGAAGTGGAAGTCACAGAAGAAGGCAGAAAATACATAATTTGTACTTTCGTTTGATCACAACAGGGCGGGGCACGTGGCAAGTATAGAAGACGATACAGATGTACAAAGCATTTAGGTGGATAAACCTACAGGACAGAGACAGTTTGGAAGATTCAAACGTGGATTGGAGGATAATATTAAAATGGATCTTAAATAAATAAGACGGGAAGGTGTGGACTGGTAAGGAAACCAGTGGCCAGGTGTTCTGAGCACGATAAAGAACATTCGGGTTGCAGAAAAAGTGGGGAAATAGTTCAACAGCTCAGCGACTATCAGCTTATCAAGAAGGACTATGTGGAGTGGCGTCAGTGTGGTTTCCCCAACTTCCCCAGTTGGTTCTAACAGACAACCAACCAACCAACCAACCAAACAACAAACCAACCAACCAACCAACCAGCGAACTAACCAACCAATCAACCAACCAACCAAACAAACAACCAGCCAGCCAGCCAAACAACCAACCAGCCAGCCAACCAACTAACCACCCAACCAGCCAACCACCCAACCAATCAACCAACCAACCAACCAACTAAACAACTAACCAACCAGCCAGCCAACGAACCAACGAAAGAATGAAGGAACGAATGAACGAACGAACCAACCAACCAATCAACCAGCCTGCCAGCCAGCCAACCAACTAAGCAACAGACCAACCAACCAACCAACCAACCAACTAACGAACGGACCAACCAACCAACGGACCAACCAAACAACCAGCCAAGTAACCAACCAATGAACCAACCAACCAACCAAACAACCAGCCAACCAACCAACCAGCCAGCCAACCAACTAACCACCCAACCAGCCAACCACACAACCAATCAACCAAACTACCAACCAACCAACCAAACAAATAACCAACCAGCCAGCCAACGAACCAACGAAAGAACGAATGAACGAACCTACCAACCAACCAACCAACCAACCAACCAGCCAGCCAGCCAGCCAACCAACCAACTAAGCAACAGACCAACCAACCAACCAACCAACCAACCAACGAACGGACCAACCAACCAACCAACCAACCAGCCAACCAACTAACCAACCAACCAACCGGCCAACCAACCAACGGACCAACAACCAACCAACCAAGCAACCAAACAGCCAACCAAATAACCAACCAAGCAAGCAACCAAGCCGCCAACCGACCATCCGACCAACCAACCAAACAACCAATCAACCACTTAACTCAATACCACAGAAATTCTCCATATCTCCACAGCGTCTCATCCAGTCAAGATATTCTCCGCATTTTTTGTAAACCGAAGATTCATTGCCGTATTCATACAAGCATTCCAACAGTCCCTTTGAGTCAGAAAAATGCAATCCACTCTTTTCCACCCTATTTCTTTAGAATACTTTCTAGTATTATCTTACCAAGTGGTCTCCTGCCTCTACCCACATCTCTTATCCTTCTCCACGTCACAGACCTGCAACAGAAGGCACTGCGTCCCGTCCCGTTCCGTTCCGTTCCCTCTCAACGTCTGACACATTTTTAATAATGTAATGGGCTTCATACGGACACCAAACGCACTGACAGTGTTATACAAATCCCCCTCCTAACCGTTTTGTTGGCTTCAAATAGCTGATGCACTGCCTCATTGTATTCCCAGTTATTCTTCAGTTTCACGCTGTGTACCGTGCAATGTGACACAGTAAGTACAGTACAGAACCAACCAAACGCACACTTACACCTGCTCTAATGTGATTTCACAAAGTATCTTCTACGTGTTTCGATCCTTAAGGACTCATCTTCAGGAAGTTGTTTGTAAAGATATAGGAATTATGGTACAATATATAAAACATATATGTTATACATGGACATACATTATACCATAATTCCTGCATCTTTACAAATAACTTCTTGAAGATGAGTTTTAAGGATCGCAACATGTAGAAGATAGTTTGTAACAATGCATTAGAGCAGGTGTGCATTTGGTTGGTACTGTGCTGTAATTGTTGTTCTGTGCTGTAATTGTTGATCTGTGCTGTAATTGTTGTTCTATGCTGTAATTATTGTTATGTGCTGTAATTGTTGTTCTGTGATGTAATTATTGTTCTCTGCTGTAATTGTTGTTCTGTGCTGTAATTATTGTTCTGTGCTGTAATTATTGTTCTGTGCTGTAACTATTGTTCTGTGTCGTAATTATTATTCTGTGCTGTAACTATTGTTCTGTGCTGTAATTATTGTTCTCTGTTGTAATTATTGTTCTGTGCTGTAACTATTGTTCTGTGCTGTAATTATTGTTCTGTGCTGTAACTATTGTTCTGTGCTGTAACTGTTGTTCTGTGCTGTAATTATTGTTCTGTGCTGTAACTATTGTTCTGTGCTGTAATTATTGTTCTGTGCTGTAACTATTGTTCTGTGCTGTAATTATTGTTCTGTGCTGTAACTA
>Ga0123352_10019856_pt1 | contig 10708 bp, 8 predicted proteins | sample TergutLab28metaG_FD_89700 | JGI IMG/M metagenome (GOLD analysis project Ga0123352, IMG submission 89700) | Labiotermes labralis P1 segment gut microbial communities from Petit-Saut dam, French Guiana - Lab288 P1 | ecosystem: Host-associated > Arthropoda: Insects > Digestive system > Gut ... | reverse complement strand
TTGGATAAGGTGGCAGGCATTTTGCCACGTGGCTGCGCATTCCAGGTGTATGTTGTATAGTTGCTCTTTGAGTTTTTGTTTTTTTGCACACAGGTATTTCAGTCCTTGGTTTATCCTTTAGTGGATAGCAGGATTTGTCAGATACTGCCGTCTGCTTGCTAGCAAGCTATCCGCTACAGGATAAACCAAGAACTGAAATACCTGTGTGCAAAAAAACAAAAACTCAAAGAGCAACTATACAACATACACCTGGAATGCGCAGCCACGTGGCAAAATGCCTGCCACCTCATCCAAACCACGACACACAATAAGCTACATAAGACCTCGTAATTTTTAAAACTATCCACTTGTTCCAGAGTGAAAAATACCAGTGTCTCACAGATACAGTAAGTTCTTCTGATGATGGGCACATAGTTGCCTGAAACATGTACAGAAGTTGAAATATTTATGCTACGAAGTAGTGTGCACCTAGTTGGCTTCATTTGAAAAAGAGTACAATGTGTAACTTCATTTTGTGATCTTCTGGGTTATGGGTGTGTGTGTTGTAGTTTGGCACTTCAGTATCAGTCAATGTTCTGGAGGAACCTAGAAGACCACAGTTCAAATATTCACACCATGAAAACTTTAGATTTCTTAGATGTGAGTAATATTAATGAAATTGCTAAGCTTTTTGTTTTATGGTAAATCTATTTCAATTACTTCTGACAACATACATAGAATAGAAATGGCATTAAACATTCCACTCTATAGAATGCTTTGTTTTTAAAAAGATTTTAAAATGATGTTTCTGCTGGAAGACTTTAAAAGAAAAGGCCTTAACGCAATACCATACAAAACTCATCAGGCAGTTGTAATATTAAAGAAGTAAACTACATTTAGGATTACAGCACTGTTTTGTTTGCAGTGTCATGGAAGAATGTGTATATCTATCTATGTATATCCCTTGTTATTCAACAAGAAAATAACAAATAACTTTGTACAAAGAAATATTTGGGTCACAACAGAACTAGATTATAATACATCAAATATATATATATATATGTGTGTAACATTTAAGTTTACAGTATATTTTCCCGCACTTTTAACTGGATCTCTGGAAATCGCTGTCATTTTCATTACTTCCACATTTCAATCTATGTAACAATTTATTGATAAAAATAATAGAAGTACAAGCTATATGACATCTATACAAATCTTATAAATACAGTGGAAGTATACTTTTGAGTCCAACATCTTGACATAATTTCTGCACCGTGTACCTCCATTCATGTTCCTAGACATGGCAGCTGTCACAGGAGCTTCATCACATAGGAGGCATGTGATCTCTGGGAATTTAGAGTCCATTCTTTGCCTGGAGTTCAACTTACAATGTTTCACTGAAGAGTCTTGACGTGCCCACATACAGCTTCCATCCAGGCCTCCTGCCTTCTTAAAATATTTCTCAACACATGACAAAGCTCATCTTGAAATATTAGAAATTTCTCTTTTAATTCTAGCAGAGAGTGTCTATACCAACTTTATCTTTCAGTGGTCCCCACAGCCACTAATTGCAGATTAAAATCTGGAGATCTAGGGAGTCGGAATTCTCTAAAGAATGGTTTCAGAATTAATCACCCATAGTTGTGGGAATATACTGTGTCTTTGAAAAATGAATGCCCTATGATTTTGCATGCACTCACAGCACACCAGACTCCAAATTTACGGTCATACAAAGCAACCTCATCAACTGCGTGGAGATATTCAGAATACCGTTGTGTGTTAATACAGTTGTTTACATTCCTATTTAATGTGAACCAATCCTTATCTGAGAAAACACCAGTTTGGATCAAGAAATCCATATGGTATCAGCTCCTTGCTTCCTGATCCAGAAGAAATACTTGTTGCACAGCTCTTATGTTATATGGGCACAGTTTTAAAGCAGTTTTTTGCCTTGTCAGCTGAGGATTTGGCACCCCACTTTCAAAAGAGCCAACCACTGGAAAGATTTTCTGTGGCTTGTTTCCGCTCAAATGCCAGTACCATCAGCTTTCTGTTTGTATCCAGCACTGAACCTGTAATTTGAAGTCTCTTCCTTTATGTGGCACTTTTCATGTGGTAATTTTTCTTCACAAAACTTTTCAGCAACATTTATACCTTGACATATGCAACTGAAATAGTGAACGTGTCCCTGTCCATGCTATGAAGGTGTAGTGGAGGCAGAGGGTATAGCTCCACTCACTCTTAACCTCAGTAGAGATTGTGAGTGGTCAACTTCCACTCCACTCCTGGAGGGAAGAACTTCCAGTACCCACTGATTAGAAGACTGGGTGGGCCCCAGGGCTTTCCGGACGATTTGGAGTAGGGAAAACTTTTGTCCCTGCCATGTGTCAAACCATGGCTCATTCTGCCTGGACCCTAGCCTCAGTACCAGTGTTTCCTAAACTTTTTCCTTACAGACCCCTTCTGGCATCAAAAAATAACCATGGATCCTCACATCCTTGCTCATGTCAGTATAGGGTGTGTGGATGGTAGATGAAGGTAAAGATAAAGGTAAAATTCACCCTAGAACAGGCCATGAAGGCCCAGAGGGGGAGTACACATATAGCTGTACTCTTTATTTCACCTTGGCACTAGATGGGCTGGGTGGTCAACGCCATGCCCTGGCCGCTTTACCAGCGGGAAAGGGATCCACTACCTGTTGTATAGGAGGCTGGGTGGGCCCCAGGGCCAATCTGGATGGGTGTGGAAAATCTTGCCCCCCCCATCCACCGGGATTCGATCCCTAGATCATCCAGCCAGTAGTGAGTTGCTATACTGACTATGCTATCCAGGCCCACAGATAATAGATATCCAACATGAAAAAATTATGTCTCGGAAGTGATTTCAGATAGCTACAAATACTACCAATAGCATAAGTAAAATGCATTGCATGATATGACCATAATTAAACTGACTGTTGCTCGCTTTGTGGGTACAGGGGGTTTCTTAATTATTTGTTCTAATGGTCATACAAAGTACACACAATGCCAACTAAAGAAGCTCCACAGTCATTTATAACAAAACCTTATTCCATTAATTAAATAAATCTGTAAACTTCAAAGACGCCATCACAGAAATGCATCCACAGATCCCTTGAGAAATGGTTGCAGACCCTTTGGAAATCCACAGAGCACACTGGGAACCACTGCTGTGTACCAACTACACTATCACAGCTCCCTCTTCCATAACACATACTTTTCAGAAGTATTGCAAATCAACTCACTGCTCAAGACAGAACATTTCACATGTTTCCTGAGACCATCTGAGGTCCACGTGCAATACAACATGACCATCAATTGACTGCCTGTTCCAGCTCCTAAAGTATAGGCAGCAAACAAGCCCACACACTGTAAGCTTCTATTTTCATACACTAGGGGACACAGTTGGAGGTACTCTCTGTAGGTATACACACACACACACACACATCCTGGAAGTTACAGCATAATAATTACATCACATAATTCATTAACTCTTTGGTCAGTATATTGTAAAGAAGCTGATTCTCTTCAATCCTTTGCAAGTTACTAGCAGCCCAACTGCACCATCAGCAGCCTCCTGCAACAGAAAATATTTCATTCACTGAAGCCCTAATAAAAGAGATGCCTGATCCAAATCCACACCATGAATGGTTGAACGTGACTCAAGTACAGGTGGTTTTCCTCATTCCAGACAGATGCCTGCCATGATAGCACCTTAAAACATGCCAAACTGCTCCATTATTCATTACCATTGAGTTATTTTATAGCTGCATTGTCACTAAACTACAGATAACACAGCAATGTTACTAGGTGCAACTTCCATGCTGTTCTGCCTGTTCTACCAAACCCCTGGATTTGATTGGGTGAGGGAGATGATGTGAGGTTAGAATTTGACATTCAGGTGACCGTGCATCATGATAAATTCTTATAATAAAACCAACTAGATGCACTAGTTCCTCAAATTTATTTTTGGAATAAAACTCTACATGTTTCAGACAGTTCCTCTGTCGATCATCAGGAGTCATACAGGTTTGCTGACAGCAAGCTGTCACATATACCATTGCTGTGTGTACAGTGAAAAACTCCTGATAATGGACAGAGGAACTGTTGAAACATGTAGAGTTTTATTCCAAAAATAAATTTGATAAATTAGTGCATCTAGTTGGTTTTATTGTAAGAAGAGTGGAGTTAGAAAGGAGTTCAGGTGTGGATGCACAGACATAGGGGCAGGAGCATCTTCTCATTACATTTGATGAAAACAAGTTTAATTACTTTTTAGTGTTTTATTGAAGTGGCCTGATATCTACTTCAGCGTGACCATTGTGAAGGGTGAAGGCAGAGGAAGAGGCAGAATGAAAGTGATGGAAAATGGGAAACTGGAGTGTGGAAATAGAAGGACAGGTGTCACAAGCTAGAGGATGGAACAGCAGTGTCGAGGTTGTCTGGGACTGGCAGAAAATGTGTTAACAGGTCACGGTAGGTTGAAGCGAAGAGGGTATGTAGATAAAGCTCTTGCAGGTGTAATTAGGAGGAAGAGGAAAAGAAGGGATTGGAGATAGTGATTAGGCAAAAGGATGCGGGAAATATGGAGGAGCATAAATGTCGGACCAAAGGTATGATGGCAGATTTGACGTTCATAGGGCCATGCATCGTAATATATTTCTATAGTAAAACCAACCAGATGCATCAATGTCTCAAATTTATTTTATCGGAGTAACACTGTACATGTTTCGGGCGGACTTTCCGTCCATCATCACGAGTTCAAGACTACATACAGCAACAGGCATTTGTTAAACAGATACTGCTGTCTGCTTGCTAGCAAGCAGACAAGCAAGATAATGGACGGAAAGTCCGCCCGAAACATGTAGAATGTTACTCCGATAAAATAAATTTGAGACATTGATGCATCTGGTTGGTTTTACTATAGAAACAGAAGTATGATGGCAGGTAGCGGTGTTTCTCTGTAGATAAAACGTTTACAAATCACCAAACATATCTTACCCTACTCCTCTTGTAGTTCTACAGTGAAAGGGCAAGTCCCAGCCGAGCCAATACCATTTCCTTCCTGAGGCGAGTCATCTCCCAGTACACATCGTGAACTAAAAACACACATAAAATTATGAGTCCAGTGTGTGCTTGACAGTGAGTCAAACTGTGCAGAGATGTCTTTTCCTAACACAAGAACTATGAATGAGATGATGGGAATTGATATTTGATTATTATCACATAATTAAATGATTATGTGCAATTATGTGAGGCCCATGACATTATATGGTCCCTATTTGGAAATAATATACATGACCTGAAATTTGTGGATTATGTGTACCCTTTTACATTTTCTTGTCATTCAGAGCTGTGTAATTTGACTGGTGTGAGGCAGCTGTTCACTATTGATGTGTAGCTTCCTTCTGCTTATATCATGTGATTTACAAAAGAATAGAAAGTTGAAAGAGATACAATACAGATTTAAATGCCCATATAAAGGGTCAAACACCCTTTTTGCCATTGTATGGGATTTGTGAGTACACATGCGTCTTCACATGCTCAATTGTTCTGCCCTAAAATTATAACTAAGAACAGTTTTCAGGTGCATTCACAAAGCAATTGCGGAAAGTAGATATCAGTTTCATCCTGTCCAACCATCCGCATGGAACAGCTTGACTCCCACTGGACATGATTCAAAGGAGTTACAGAATATTAAAAGTTATTTCTGAGACGCTTACAGAGGATATCTTCTGGTTCAGAAGCTTTATTACTAATAAAGTACATACCTGAGCTTTTGACTAAGCCCCTTTCAATGTAGCGTAAGTAGTTGAGAAAGTCGCATACTGCAGTTATCTGGAAAGAAGTAAAGTATTTGGAATAGCTGACACTTCTGTCCACTTTAAGAACTAAAATTCACAACAAATTCACAAAATATAATTTTTTCTTAAATATGAATTATGAGACAAGACAGTTGCCTTTTCTTAATTCACTCAAGAAAGTATAAAAGTACCCTTTTAGGGGGAGCATGTCACATTGAGAAGAGTGTTTGGAAAATGGAAATGGCTATCTTTTAATATTAAAAAAAAAGGTGAAGTGATCCCGTTACAGGCCCGGTGTGGCCCAGAGGGTGGGTACAGGTATAGCTCTACTCTTCCATGACCGCGGCACTAGAAGGGGGTGAGTGGTCAGCAGCATGCCCCAGCCGCACCTTGCTCTGGGGAAAGACCCGGTACCCATTTTACAGGAGGCTGGGTGGGCCCCAGGGCCTTTCTGGACAGGCGGAAAATCTCGTCCCCACCGGGATTTGATCCTGGACCGCCCAGCCTGTAGTCAGTCGTAATACCGACTGAGCTACCCGGCCCATGGAGTGGCCCAGAGGGTTCCAGGAAGTTAAGGTTCCCAGACTACATGACAACGGCACAATGTTGTAAGGTACAAATCTAAAAATCCATAATGATGTAAACAAATTTCAGTCCCTTCATTACCAAATATGTACTCTGTAGGTATTCTGTTTGGGGGAAGGGCTCACTATAATCCCCAGTAAGCCCTCTTGCTGCCACACCTCTACCTGGAAGTACCTGCCTGCCAAGCTATGCTAACCACAGTTAACATTTAATGTCACAGTTCCGTGTATGGCCAACTTAACAAAGAAATTCACCTACTGATGGCAAACTGGGACTTGTTCATCAGCATAATAACAGTGAGTGATGCTTACTGGCAACATGACACATTCAACACCTTTTGTGCCAACTGCCATTAGCACACAGCTATACGATAATTGATGATCTTGGTTTTCAATTTTTCTTCCATGTAACATTACAGCCCACTTATGTTCTGTTCCGTGGTAAATTATCCCATGCTACACTTCTTAAGTTTAACGCTGAAATTCATTCTTCATAAGGGAAACCTTAAATAGAGGTTTCACAGTACACTAGAATATTGTTTTGGGGTTTAAGTGCAGTGTATTCCAATTTGATATTGATCCTTTCACCCAAGTAATGTAATAGAAATTGTTTATATGTATTTAATATTAAAAAACTCCCAAACATTTGCTTTTTCAAAAATCTTGTGTAAAATTTTTCATGTGAATTATTCTGAATCCATAATATGAAATGTGAGGTCTCTGTGAAGATGCTGCTACATGCTCACAGTGTGCTTTGCTATATACTGAAATGTCTGAAATTATCTCCTGTCAAACTAGAATGCTTTTGAGGCTGAAGCTGTCTCAGCCAGCCGGCTAGCTGGTCCTGCTTACCCTATTTCTGCAGATTTGTGAGATGCAGTACCATTGCTCCTGGTCTCCCAGCCTCATCCTATAGTGACATTGACGTGGCGCCTCCAGCAGGGCACATTTCCTGTTAACAGTGGACCAATATTGTTACTGTTTATTATTCAGATTTAACTCTATAAAGCTAAGTGCTTAGGATATTGTAGCACCAGGTTAAACAGCTGCACTTTGCCCACACAGTGCATCTATAACTGGCTAGTTGCAATCCTGTCATTTGTCATTGTCAAACAAATGAGCACAGAAAAATTTAGTCTTAGTACTTAGAAAATGTGCCCAATGTATGATAAGCAGAAACCATAAGGTATAGTGGGTAGTATCGACACTGCGCAATTGGAAAATTATACTTGCTTGGGGAAAACCGTCTTCGTCTTATCGCTGACGGCCTCTATGAAGATGTTGCCTCTTTCAATGGCATCCTGCACTCGGGTCCCCAACTCCTTGTTGTTGAAGTCGAGGCACAGGTTGATGTCTTCATTGTACACCCGGGCAATGAATGCATCTGATTTATCCATGCGAGGGCTTTGTTTCCATGCCACAAACTCCTTGTGCACATTGGGATCAACCTGTTGTACAAACCAATGTATATTGTTCTGCTTTTATGAAAATAAGACTTCCCTATTCCCCGTTTGACTGTTATTTGATTTAGTGCTCTGGTTAGCACAACCATACTCCATCACCTCCCTTCTGGTCTTTGGCCAATTTTGTATGCATTTCTCATCTTGCCATCCATGCTGCATGTGTCATATGCCATCCTCATTTGATTAAACCACCCTAATTAATAATCTCTGGTTTAGCATACAAACTGTGAATCTTGAAATGCTTCACCCCATTGTGTTGCATATATTGGTAACAAAACAGTAAAAAAAACTCTCTCTTTACCAGTGGCATACCCAGGAATTTTGTTTGGTGGGGGTTCTACAAATTCCATTGAGGACAGAGGACAGAGAGAAGAGGGATCTGGGGGCAGAAGCCTCCTAGTCAGGGGTTCTGGAGGCAGCTGTAATTTGGTAAAAGAAATTTCATTTCCTGTAGTAAAATTTTCTTAATTTTTGGTACTTTAAGAATATTTATGATGACAACCAATTTATTTGTCATTGCTAATGTAAAACAATTGCGAACCGGCGGTAGTTTTAGAATTTTACTGCCTTTTTTCCGAACATCTTGGGGTGTTGGTGTCCTTAAGTAAGCAATTTTTAATAGTTTTCACAATCGGGTTGAGTTTGGCATGATTTTGGAGGGGGTTCAGAATTTTTTTTTGGGGGGGCGGGTTTGATACTCCCCCTCGGTATGCCACTGGTCTTTACCACCAGTTCAACTGTCTTCTTGTTTTTCAAAGAGTTCGATAAACTATGTGTTTTGACGTACGGGTCTCATCATCATGTCCATATTGTAAAAAAGCATTTGAGGGAAATTGTATTTAAAATTTATTTTTCACATGAATCTATTCTTTTAGAGTTTTGAGATCTTGTGTTCCTTTATGGGCCATATGTTACATAAAACTTTATACACCCTGACATTTCATCTTGATTATTAAAACTTGCTGAATAAGAATTTGTCTTCTGTCATTTGTGTAGCAGGAGTGTTGCCATGTGTGCTTACTACCATGAATTCTTATCCACCATAACAATAAATACTGCCATTTGAAATATATGTGTAATTTCCCTGCAATGTTTTAAGGTATGGACCTAATGGTGACGTGTAAGTAAGGTTGAAACTGAAACGTTATAAATACAGGCAGTTAGTCATATTGATGCTAGAGATGGGGTAACGTTATTTTATTGTACAGCAAATACTGAAGCTATAAATCAATACACTAACTGTACACTCATGTATGTGTTGGTGCACTGTTGAACTCACCTCACACCCTTCTTTGTTATCAAGAGGCTCAGGCATAGGAGGCCTCTGCTCCTTCACTGGTGATTCAGGTGGAGAGTTCTCACGGCCATATTTGAGGTTGAAATGAGACGGTGATCGCCGGTGCTTTTTGGTGAACAAACTGACTCCTGCAATATCATATTTGGGTATGTTACATAACTCAATTATCCAATTCTTGGATAGTGGTTGAAGAAGGTGGCAACACTGAATCCTAACAAAACATGGGTTTAAACTAAAAATGCATGTGGCCCCCTCAGTGTCCTGTTCTCAGATACAGTAAATTCTGTACCCTAAATTGTGAGAGACCAAGTTTCACACCCATACAAATCTGTCAGTGAAATTAGTTTTACTACATACATATATATTTAGTTTAATCTTTATGTTCTTAGATGATGGGAAAACAAAAGATTATGAACAGAATGGTAACGTGCATTCCGTGAATTTTATCTCCTCATAACTTACTCAGGATTGCAGTTCTGATCTGTTGTTATAGTTCCCAAATATTTGAACTTGGTCCCATTTTTAATGACTTAGTAATTATCTTCATGTTACAGTAAGGCCTACATTCTGATGAGATACAGATACTCGTACATAGCTTTCTGCATGTTTTCTGCTAGACCTACCTCCTTACTAGCATATGATAAAGCATCTACATTCTTTGTGATATTTGTATGATATGTACCATTCATTTAGTCCATACACTGACAAAGCCTACCAGCATGTAGGTCCTCCAAGATTCTGATTTCCTGTCGCTAATTACTGCTAGTAAAGAACAGAGAAACGTTCAAAGCAAACAGGAAAGTAGTCAAAGTGTTCAGTATTTTAGTGATAAAATTACTGTATCTGGAAATGTGAACATAATGTGATTGTACCTGACAGTGTGGAATCATCCTTGGGCCTGTTACCCCGGGAGTCAATCTGAGGGTGCAGGTGGGGATTAGGGCGGCTGGGGGTGGAGGTAAGCACCAGGGTCTTGAGAGCCGACACCTCAGCGGTGAGCACCTCGACCTGCATCTGGCTTTCTTTGAGAGCGCGTTCCGCTGTAGCTTGTCGCATGTTGGCCTCACGAACCATGTTGTGTGCTTCCTGCAAACAACACCACCTTACAGAACACAGCAGCCAAAAGACCGGTATACTTCTTAATTAACAAAATATTCTATCCAGCTGAAATCAGTAAATCATTATGAATTATGTCAAAAAATTAACAGAGTGCGCCATCATTCATTCACTTACTTACTTACTCCATGGTGCACAGTCCTTCTTGAAAACCTAACTGGTTTGCAGCTAGTCAAGAAATTCCCCGAATTTCACAGAACCCGAAGGTTCATTACCGCACTCACAAGCGTCCGCCACCTATCTCTATCCTGGGCCCGCCCAATCCAGTCCATATACCCACATCCCACCTCCTCGAGATCCGTCCTAATATATCCACCCATCTATGCCTATGTCTCCCCAGTGGTCTCTTTCCCTCCGGTTTCCCCACCAAGACCCTATACACCCCCTCTCCTCACCCATACGCGCCACATGCCCAGCCCATCTCATTCTTCTCGATTTTATCACCCGC